>Ga0181537_10000818_pt1 | contig 29015 bp, 24 predicted proteins | sample PEATcosm2014_Bin_39_FD_119765 | JGI IMG/M metagenome (GOLD analysis project Ga0181537, IMG submission 119765) | Peatland microbial communities from MTU Mesocosm Facility, Houghton, MI, USA - PEATcosm2014_Bin23_10_metaG | ecosystem: Environmental > Terrestrial > Soil > Wetlands > Peat | place...
CTCATCTCCCAGCACCAGGTAGCGCTTCACCACGTTATATAGCTCGCGCAGGTTTCCCGGCCAGGTGTGCTGCATCAGGGTTCGGAACATTGAATCCGTCAGCGGACGGACGGGATGCTGATAGGCGTACGCCATGTGCTTCATGAAATGCCGGAAGAGGGGAGGGATCTCCTAAAGCCGTTCGAGCAGCGGCGGCAAAACGATGTTGAACGCGTTGAGCCTGTAATAGAGGTCAAGGCGCAAGCGTCCCTGCTCGACGGCCAATTTCACGTCCACATTGGTGGCCGCCAGGATACGCACATCGACCGTGACGGGGGCCTTGCCGCCGAGACGGAAGAAGCGCTGTTCCTGTAGCACTTGCAACAACTTGGCCTGCAAGCGCGGCGGCATCTCGCCTATTTCATCCAGCAGGATGGTACCGTGATCGCACTGTTCAAAGTAGCCGGGCTTGCTGGTGGTCGCGCCGGTAAAAGCTCCTGCCTCATAGCCGAAGAGTTCGCTCTCCAGCAGTTCCTCGGGAATGGCGGCGCAGTTGATCTTTAGAAAACGCTTCTTGGCGCGTGCGGAGTGCTTGTGCAGGAGTTGGGCAATAATTTCCTTGCCGGTTCCACTTTCTCCTGTGATGAGCACCGGAACCTCAACTCTCGCGATTCGCTTGACCTGTTCGTAAATATTCTTCATTGCCGGGGAAGCGGCGAGGAAAAAGTTTTCCGTACCCAGTTCCTCGTAGATCAGCTCCGGCTCTTCCTCTTTCACAACCGAGGACGCGTAGAGACGTACGGCCTCCAGAAGACGATCCTCATCCACGGGCTTTGCCAGATAGTCGGCCGCACCAAGTTTCATGGCCTGTACGATTCCAGCAGGGTCGTGTTGGCCAGAGAGCATGACGACCTTGGTCGCAGGCGAGCTGGCAAGAATCCCGCTCAAGGTATCCAATCCATCCGTCTCCGGCATCACCATGTCCAGCAGAACGAGCTCGGGCAGCGGGGCAATCTGCATTTCGTGCAGTGCGTCCGCGCCCGTAGAGGCGCTGCGAACCTGGTATCCTTCCGACTCCAAAAGGCTCCGCGTATAGCGCAGCATCATGGGGTCATCGTCAACAATTAGAATTTTTGCCATGTCAGCAATCCCTCGCCTTTGGCTGCTGCACGGTCACTTCGTCGGGTGGCGCGGGTGCCACGAAGGGTAGATAGAAGCAGAAGCGGCTGCCTTTTCCGGCGTCGCTCTCCACCCAGATCTTTCCCCCGTGCGCTTGAACAATTTTGCGGGCGATGGCCAATCCCAGCCCGGAGCTTAGTTGAGCGCCCGGAGCCGGGGTGCTGAAATATTCTTCGAATACCGCTTCGTGATTGGCTGGGGCGATTCCACAACCGGTGTCTGCGACCACGATCTTCGCGCAGTTCGGCGTGCTCGGCTTGGGCCGGCTGCCGCCTATAGTGTTACGGAGCCGCGAGGTGCGCCTCTCCCAGAACTCCGGTGTAACAGATAGAAACACGCGGCCCCCCGGAGGCGTGAAGCGGCGGGCGTTCTCCAGCAGGTTCAGCAGCACCCGCCGGATCAAGCGTGCGTCATAAGGTAACAGGATGGCGCGGTCCCCTAGTTCAATGTCAAACTTCAGCTCATTTTCCAGAAACTCCGGACGCAACATGTTGTAGATGTCTTGCAGGCACTGGCGCACGTCGGCCTTTTTCTGCGCGGGCGCCCAGTCGTTTGGACCCAAGCCCTCCGGATTGAGCAGACGGCCGATCTGCTCCTCTATATGACGGCATCCGGAGACGATATCTGCCAGCGAACTAGCTTGACGTGGCGTCAAGGCCCCGAGTTTGCCAGTAGTTAGCAGCTTTGCCTGGCCGGAGATCACGGCCAGATAGCCCTTGAGGTCGTGCACTGCCATGGCTATCCCCGTCGTTTTTTGATCGCGCCGCTCGCTGAATTGTGACATCACAGATGACATTGTTTTTTCCTGTTCATCGCATTTGGCCGAGACCGCGATGAACTACCGACGAGCTCATACTAGCCGAATGCCAGTGCTACGATGTCCAACTATCTTCCACTGAGGTGCACTATCGTAACCAAAAAGTGGAACGGAAAGTACTTTCCAAAAAGAAAGAATCTTCTTTCCACTTTTCTAAATATGAAAGCGGCGGCAGCTTCCGAGCGAATTCGTTTGTTCCCTTGAATTCAATGTGTTAGCTTCGTGTGTAGCTGAAAAACACCCACGCCTTAGTCTTGGTACTACGATTGCATGTTCCTGTATTGTCATGGGACAACGTGCCAATCATCCATACGCGTGCGACGAAACGGTGCCGCCCGAGTCGGTCATCTTCGGAAGGTCGGAGACGATGGCGGCAGTCCGCCGCAATCTGCTCAAGGTGGCGGATACCGATATCCCCATCCTGATCGAGGGCGAGAGCGGAACCGGCAAGGAAGTGATTTGCAAGTACCTGCACCAGCAATCGATCTGGGGGTGCGGGCCGTTCGTAAAGGTGAGCTGTCCGGCGATTCGTGGAACGCTGCTGGAATGCGAATTGTTCGGGCAGGAGAGCGGAGCCTTTACCGATGCTTTTGCAGTCGGTACCGGCCGGGTTGAAAAGGCTTCGAGAGGGACATTGTTTCTGGATGAAGTCTCAGAATTGGACAGTGCCCTCCAGTCAAGGCTTTTGCAGGCGCTGCAAGATGGCCGTTTTCGGACGGTCAGTTCCACCGCAGGGAAGAAAGTCAATGTCCGGGTGATATGCGCCACCAACCGCAGGCTGCAACAAGAAGTTGGTTTGGAGCATTTTCGCCAGGATCTTTATTACCGCATCACCGGGTTGGTCCTCAGGTTACCTCCGCTCCGAGAGCGGCTGGAAGATCTGGAACAACTCGCGGAGTATTTTGTGGCCCAGTATAACGAGCGATTCCAGTGTTCCGTGCCGCCCGTGTCGGAATCCACCTTGATGCAGATGACCGCCCATCCGTGGACGGGTAACATCCGCGAGTTGGAGAACCTGATCAAGCGTTATGTGGTAGTGGGAACTGAGCAGGCGATTCTGAGCGAGATTGCACACCGTGAAGACGTCTCCCGTCCAGCCCTCTCCACTCCAGTGGCCTCAAGCCCATATCTTTCATTTTGCCATCAGTCGCCCAGCCACCTTTCGTTGGGCCAGGTGACGCGCAACGCCACGCTGTTGATGGAGAGCAGGATGATTCTTGACGCGCTGCGCACCCATCATGGGAACCGCAAGCTTACGGCGCACGCGCTAAAAATCAGCTACCGCTCTCTGCTCTACAAATTAAAAAAGGCGGGCATCCAGAACCACCGCCAGGTCGAGTCCGCGGGAGCGGAAGGCAGGAAATTGGAGAATCAGTCATGAAGCATACGAAAGCGTTCATCGCCGCCATCCTGTTCGCGCTGTTGTTCAGCACTGTAGGCGCGCTCGCCCAGGAATCTCGCGAACCGAAGTCCGCCGCCGCGGTTGAAGTCAGCGAGGGCTACATCATTGGCGAAAGCGACATACTCGCCATCAACGTCTGGCATGAGCCGGAACTGACCCGAACGGTGCCTGTCCGCACCGATGGCAAGATCACGCTGCCGCTGATCGGCGAGTTGCAGGCTGCGGGGCAGACAGTGGATCAGTTGCGCGCGACCATCGCCACGCAACTCAAGCGTTTCCTGGAAGCTCCCGAGGTCACGGTCATTGTGCAGGAGCCGCGCAGCCAGTTCTTCACCGTGGTCGGCAAGGTGGCGAAGCCCGGATCCTATCCGCTCGGCCAGCGGTTGACCGTTATGGATGGACTGGCGCTCAGTGGCGGTTTCAAGGACTTTGCCAAGGTAAACAAGATCCAGGTGGTTCGCACTCATCGTGACGGTCGCGTGGAACGGCTTGCATTCGATTACAAGCGCGCGGTCGGCGGAGACTTGAAACAGAATTTTGTTCTGGAACAGCACGACATGATCGTCGTGCCGTAATCATGATTGCGATTTATTCAATGCACTACGTGAGCCGTTGAAGGAGTGATGGTGATGAAGATTTTTTCTACGATTGGCGTGATATTGTCGCTGGGCCTTGCTACCGCTGTGTTTGCACAAGATGTGCCAGAGGCGCCCGCTCCGGCGATTCAGCAAGTGAGTGGCCCCGCGCACCTTGGCGGCGAAGCCCCGGCGCTCGCCATCAGCACAGACCTTGAGTCCCGCAACGTGCTGGTTGCCGGTTTCAGTCTTGGAGCCGCATACGATAATCGTGGCCTCTACAATTCCACGACGAACTCCTACTCCGGTGAAACGCGTTATTTTGTGCAGCCGAGTATTGCTTTCCAGCGCACGTTCTCCACCGGTAACTGGACACTGAGCTACACTCCTGGATTCAGCTACAGCGCGGACGACCAGAACAACAGCCAGTACACACAGAACCTGGCTGGTGACATGACATGGAAGCCGACCTCACGTTTCCAGATACACGTTCGTCAGGATTTCAGCCTTACCGACAATCCGTTTGAAACAGTTGGCCGCGTGGACCTGCTGCCTGGTCTCGGTGGACCGTTGGGACCGAACTACAACGGCGTATTGCCAGACACCAAGCGCACGTCGCTGGTTTCCAACCTGGACATGGCTTACGCACTCAGCGAGCACACTGCGGTCGGGCTCACTGGTGGATTCCAGAAATACACCTATGACGCCACGACGTCGTCGACAACCGGCTTTCCGTACGTGAATTCCGAGATCATCTCTGGTTCGGCATTCCTCTCGCACCAGTTCTCGTCAACTTTGACAGCAGGCGTGCAGCTTGCCTACTCGGACATCTACAGCACGGGTGCGGAAGTCGCGCGTACGCAGGCGACTGCGCCAATGCTCTTCGTCAAATTGAATCCCAGCCGGCACACCGAGATCACGCTCTTCGCGGGACCGGAATACTCGCGCACTCGCGAGATGGTTGTGGGCGTGCCAAACTATGAGTATCACTGGTATCCAACCTATGGCGGCACGTGGGCATGGAATGGACGCCGCAATGCCTTTGATGTGCAGGGACAACGCCGCATTGCGAATGGCGGCGGCGTGATGGAAGCCGTGCAGTCCACCAATGCGGGTGCCGCATATCGCGTTCGCGTGGCAAGCAAGGTGCTCGTCGAAGCACGCACGAATTGGGCGGACGAGAAGGGTATCGGCATACTCACCGGCGGCAGCAAGTTCCAGAGCTTGTGGGCTGGTGGAGGTCCGGTTTTCGAGCTGAGCCGCATGTTCAGCCTGCGTGCGGACGTAGCGTACGTTCATCAGTCTGAGCAGAACCTGGCACCAGTGGCAGGCAATCACCTGCTGATACAGGGATCACTGGATTACCGCTTCCACAAGAGTTTGGGAGACTAGTTTATGGCGCAGGAAGAAAACGCACCGCGATCCCCGATCACCTTTCGAGACGCATGGGAAGTTCTTGTGCGGCGTCGCTGGCTGGTTGGGGGAGGACTGTTCATCTGCTGGTTGGCCGTGTGGTCAGCCAGTTGGTTGCTGCCCTCGGTCTATCGCTCGGAAACTGTCATTCTCATCGAGCAGCAGAGGGTGCCGGAAGAGTATGTCGTCGCCAACGTCACGGTGGATTTGCAGCAGCGACTGGAAGGCATGAAGCAACAGATTCTCAGCCGTACGCGATTGCAGCATGTGATCGAGCAGTTCGGGCTCTACCGCGAGGCCTACAAGACGAACCCCGATGAAGTGATCGAACAGATGCGCAGTAAGGACGTTGATGCGCACGTGATCGAAGCCCCCGGGCATCACGGACAATTTTCGGCATTCAAGATTACCTATAGCGCTCCTTCGGCAAAGCTCGCGCAGCAGGTGAATGCGCAGCTCACCTCATTGTTTATTGATCAGAATATTGAGGAGCAATCAGAGCGCACCGAGAACACCACCGAGTTTCTCTCCTCTGAGCTGGATACCGCGCGCGCGCATCTTGCCGAGCAGGAGAACAAGATCAAGCAGTTCAAGGCCGGGGCGCTCGGCCAACTTCCCAGCCAGATGGACACCAACGTCCGCATACTTTCCGGCTTGCAGGATCGCCAGCACAGCCTGAGCCAGTCGCTCAACCACGCCCAGGAGCAGAGGCTCTACTTCGAGTCGCTGCTCACGCAGTACCGCTCGGTGAAGGTGGAGGCGGAGAACGGCGGAAACTCGCTGCCCGGCATTGAGGACCAGCTCGCAAAGCTCAAACAGGAACTGGCCGACGACCAGACCAAGTACACGCCCGATCATCCAGATGTGCAGCGCTTGAAGCGGCTGATCGCGCGCACGGAAAAACAACGCAACGATATTCAGGCAAAGCTCGCGGCGGGCGGCAGCGTCTCACCGGCGAATGAGTCGCATGACCCGCGCACCGCGACGCCGATCCTCCAGTTCGAAAGCCAGCTCAAAGCCAATCAGCAGGAGATTGCCGACACCAAGCGCGAACTGCAACAAGTTGAGCAACAAATAAACAGCTATCAGGGACGGCTGAACTCGACGCCTATCCGCGAGCAGCAGCTCTCTGACCTCACCCGCGACTACGATCAGTCGAAGGCGAATTACGATTCGCTGCTGAAGAAGCAGATGCAATCGCAGCTTGCCACCAACCTGGCGAAGCGCCAGCAGGGAGAGCAGTTCCGCATCATCGATCCTCCCAGTCTGCCCAAGAAACCGGTATCACCAGACCGCATGAAGCTGAGCTTGATGGGCCTGGTTGGCGGGCTGATGCTGGGACTCGGCCTGGCGATTGCGGCGGAGGCCATTGAAGACAAGGTGCGCACGGAAGAAGAGGTTACGCGCATCGTCAACGTGAGAATTCTTGCGGGTGTTCCGCACCTGTTCACGCCGGAGGAAGACAAGAAAAGGCGTGCCAACAAAGTGTTGGAGTGGAGTTGCGCCAGCGTGATGCTGCTGGTGTTGCTGGCCGCCAACGTTTACACCCTGGGGAGATAGAGCAATGTACGAGAAGTTCTATGGCTTCAACCAGAATCCGTTCGGCATGAGTCCCGACCCGGCGTTTTATTACGCCACGGCGCGGCACAATGAGGCGCTCGCCAACCTGACTTATGGCGTCCTCATGCAGAAGGGGTTCATTGTTCTAACCGGGGAAGTGGGCACCGGGAAGACACTGCTCGTGCGCTGCCTGCTGGACACGCTTCATCGCTCACGCGTGGCACATGCTTACATCCTGAATCCTCTGCTCTCGGCAGACGATTTGCTGCGCATGATCCTCACCGACTTCGGCATTCGAGACGTGAAGCGCACCAAGGGTGAAATGCTGCAGCAGTTCAATGAGCACCTTATCGAGGTGTACCGCCGCAACGGTATCTGCGCTCTGGTGATTGATGAGGCGCATCTGCTGACGCCGATGCTGCTGGAAGAAATCCGCCTGATGACCAACATCGAGACATCCAAGCACAAGCTGTTACAGATTGTGCTGGTGGGCCAGCCGGAACTCGATGAGAACCTGGACTCGCCCGAACTGCGACAGGTGAAGCAGCGCGTTGCCTTGCGCTACTCGCTGGAGCCAATCTCAGACATGGAAGTGCGTGGCTACATCGATCGCCGCATGGAAGTGGCTGGAGCGCCCAATCGCCTGCTGCAAATTTTCCCCGCGCCCACGCTGGCACGCATTCTGCACTACGCGCACGGGATTCCGCGCTTGATTAACACCATCTGTGACAGCGCTCTGGTGAGCGGTTATGGGCGCCACATGCAATCCATTCAGCCCGCGGTGATCGACGAAGTAGCCGCGGACCTGCGCTTGAGCCTGAAGAACTCCGCCGAACGGATGACCGGTACGCCTCTGTCCTCCAATCCCGGCGAAGACGATATGAGCCGCAAGACACTGGTACGCACGCTGCTGCGCCTGGCTCGGCTGTTGGAGCCCGGCGCAGATAACGATAAGACCCGAGGGGTGGCAGGATGAGCCGAATTTTCGATGCGCTTCGCCGATCCGAACAAGACCGCAAGCCCGGTGAGGAAAGCTGGCTGCCATCCGCGCTGACCAATGCGCCCGGACAGCCTCCGGTTGCTGCGAACACCGCAGCAGCACAGCCTCCGGCGGTGGATCATTTACCGGATCAGCCTGCGATGAATTATGAGCCCGCACCTCCAACGGTGGATGAGCGGTTGGCTGAACTTGTGCGTTCCGCGCGCGACTCCAAGGGCATGCCGGACTTTTCAATCGAGCCGCGGACGGAAGACGATCTCGCGCCGCTGGACGCTTCATCGGAAGCTGCCCCGCCGGAATTGAAGATCGATCTTTCGATGCTCAAGGTTGTGCCGTTATCGTCCATTCCTTCGCCCCGGCTTGTTGCGCTGAGCAGTGAGCGTAGCTTGGGTGCAGAGAAATTTCGCGTGCTTGGTGCGCGCCTCTCGAATATCCGCCTCAGCAAGAATCTGGGTGTGTTGCAGGTAACGAGCAGCGTAGTGGGTGAAGGTAAAACGCTGACCTCCGTCAATCTTGCCATGACCCTGGCGAAGCGCTTCGATCAGAAGGTGCTGCTTGCGGAGGGCGATTTGCGCAAGCCCGCTGTCTGCAAAATGCTGGGCATGACGGACAAGCCGGGCATCGGCGAATGGTGGGAGCAGCCGGAAAGGCCGATCAGCGATTTCATTCTGCGCATTGGCGAAACAGGCATGTGCCTGCTGCCCGCAGGCGATGTTGCGCATCCGGCCTCGGTCTTGCAGTCGCCACGCATCGCCGAACTGATTACTGCTCTGGCGAAACAGTTCGACTGGATCATCATTGACACGCCGCCGCTGCTTCCCATGGCGGACTCCAATCTCTGGTCCCGCCTGAGCGATGGCACGCTCCTGGTGGTGCGCAAGGGAACCGTTTCGCGCACAGCGCTGAAGAAGGCGGTCGAGAGTATTGATAATCCCAAGCTTGTCGGCATCGTGCTCAATGATGCCTCCGACTACGACCGGGTGAATTACTACGACCAGTACTACACGCCACGCGGCGACAAGGTTGCGGAGGCCGTCTCCCGGTGACAAGACGCTCCCATGTGTACATTCCGATGCGGTCGATGGTACTCGGCCTCTCGGAAGCGGTGCTGGCAGCCATTGCGCTACTGGTGGCGATGATCGCCTATCTAGGGCCGATGGAGGCCACGCTTGCGCTCGGATATCAGAAGGCGGAGGCGCGCGTCGCCCTCGTCGTTTTTCTATTCGTGCTGTGCATGTACTACTTCGATCTCTATGACCTGAGCGTGCTGCGCAATTCGCGCGAGATCGTCACCAACTTGATCCAGTGTTTCGGATCTTTCTTTCTTTTTCTGGGCTGCCTGTATTCGCTGTTTCCTTTTGTGCGCCTGCAATTGACAGTTGTGCTGGCGGGGACCGGTTTGGCTGCGTGCGTGGCGCTGGGTTGGCGACAGCTCTTCCGATACGCGAGCCATTGGCCTGCCTTCCAGGAGCGGGTGCTCACCTTCGGCGAAGGCCCAGTGATCTCGGATATTTCATCGATTCTGAATACCCGCCCGGAGCTTGGCTTCCGCTTGATGTGCCAGGTGGCGGAGCAGCGCGAGTCCAGCAACGAACGTGATATGCCCGCTGCAGATCTTCGCCGTCTTGTGGACACCTACAACATCCGACGCGTCGTGGTGGCCATGGGCGAGCGCCGTGGACGCCTGCCGGTAGAGCTTCTTCTCGATCTTAAAGAGGAAGGCGTGGTCGTGCAGGAAGGCAGTGAACTCTATGAAAACATCACGGGCAAGGTCTATCTCGACTCGCTTCGCCCGAGCACGTTGCTCTTCTCACCGGCCTTTGAAGTCTCGACTTTCTCGTTGATTGTGCAGCGCATCATGGCCCTTGTGGTCAGTCTCACACTGCTTGTGCTGACCTTGCCCGTGATGTTGTTTATCGCCGTCGCCATCAAGTTGGACTCGCGCGGCCCGGTTGTCTTCCGCCAGAAACGCGTTGGTCTTCGCGGACGCCTCTTCACCTTGTATAAGTTCCGCTCCATGCGCGACGGCTCCGATGGGGTGCGTCCGGCCGAGGAGCAGGATGAGCGTTTCACCCGCTTTGGCGGCTGGCTACGCGCTTCACGTCTCGACGAACTGCCCCAGCTCTGGAACATCCTGCTTGGCGACATGCAACTGGTTGGTCCGCGTCCGTTTGTGCCTGAGCAGGAAGAGCAGTTGCTCGCCAATATCCCGTTTTACAAGCTGCGCTGGAGTGTGCGCCCGGGCGTGACAGGATGGGCGCAGATCAACCGCGGCTACTGCGCGACTCTCGAAGACAATACCGAGAAGCTCGCCTACGATCTCTTCTACCTCAAGCACTTTTCAGTGGGCCTCGATCTGCTGATCATCTTTAAGACCGCAAAAACACTACTGCTGGGCCGAGGCGCGCGATGATTTCAATCTGCGCGCTCGCCATCTTCTGGATCACGGTTGCCTTAGTGGTCTATGCCCATATTGGCTATCCCGTGGTGCTATTCGTCTGCTACGGACTGGTGCAGATGAAGCGCGACTGGCAGTTTCTTCATTACCGGCGCGACCGGCGTCGCGGGGAATTACCGGATGCCGAACTGCCCACGGTCACCATGCTTTTCGCTGCCTATAACGAAGAAGAGCACTTGGCGGAAAAGCTGGAGAACACCAGGCAGCTTCAGTATCCCGCAGGCAAACTGCAAGTAGTGATCGTCTCCGATGGATCCTCGGACCGAACGAATGCAATCCTCGCCACCATCGACGACCCGCGATTTGAGATTGTGATTCGCACCGAGCGGGCAGGGAAGTGCGCTGCGTTAGCCGTGGCCGTGGAGCGAGCCCGCCACAACATTTTTGTCCTCTGTGATGGCAGCACCATGTTTGCTCCAGACGCGCTGCGCAAATTAGTGCGTCATTTTCAGGAGCCCACAATCGGCGCTGTCTGTGGGGCACTCAGCTTTCAGTGCAATGCTGAATCCAGCCAGACCGAAGGCCTCTACTGGAAATATGAAACCGCGCTGCGCCTGATGGAGGCCCGGCTGGGCGCGACGCTGACGCCAAGTGGAGCAATTTACGCCGTGCGTGGTGAGATCTACAAAGCGCCCTCGCCCGATGTGCTGGTCGATGACATTCTCACGCTCATGAACGTTCGCACTGCTGGCTTCGAGGTGCATTACGATCCGGAAGCGAAGGCCGTCGATTTCCCCGCCACCAGCGTAGCCGGAGAGTTTCACCGCCGTGTGCGCATTGGCACCGGAAGCTTTCGCGCCTTGCCTGCGTTGTTGCGCACGCCCAAGACGCTCTTCACTTCGTTCGCATTCTTCTCGCATAAACTGTTGCGCTGGATTCTCCCGGTGCTGATGATATTGATTTTTGCGAGCAACCTGTTTCTGCTTGACCGCACGTTCTATCGCCTCACTCTGATTGCGCAGCTTTTGATTCTGTTGTGGGCCGCATTGGGATACCTGTTCCGCGTGCGGCTCAGCCGCGTGCGTTTCAGCCTGGTCGGCTACTTCCTTGTGGCCATGAATCTGGCGTTTCTCGTCGGCCTGGTGCGCAGCTTCTCCGGAGGCAAGGAGGCGGCATGGCAGCGCACAAGTTGATTACCCCGCGTTTTGCCGTTCGCGGCCTCCCGGTCTTCATGTATCACGATCTCTGCGTGTTGCCCGCGACCCAAGCACGCTACACCACACCGCTCACGGTATTCCGCGAGCATCTCGCGTTTTTGCGGGAGCAGCAATTCGCCGTGATGCAACTCTCCGGATTCGCTTCGCAGTCTTGTGTGCGTAGTGCGGTGCTGACCTTCGACGACGGTCTGGCCAGCCACTACGAACTTGCCTTTCCGGCATTGTTGGAGCAGCGGCTGACCGCAACGTTCTTTGTCACCACGGCGCTTGTCGATTCGCCCGGCTATCTCACGTGGATCCGGCTGCGCGAGATGTGCGCAGCGGGCATGACGATTGGCTCGCATGGACATCGTCATATCGACTACACCGGTCTTCCAACGGCTGCGGCACAGAGCGAACTGCTTCGCTCACGCATGGAGTTGGAAGACCGCCTCGGCACGCCAGCGACCACGTTCTCCGCGCCATACGGCTTCTTGAATCACGCGCTCATCTTGGCCGCCCGCAACACAGGCTTCCGCCACATCTGCTCGTCGCAACCATGGCTGGCCACGCCGGAGGCGGAAACGATTTCGCGGCTGGCGATCTACTGCGATACGAGTCTCGCGGAGTTTTCTGCCCTTGCCATGCGTAGCGCGTGGCCGCTGTTGGCGCGTCGCACGCGCAACGTCCTGCTCCATTTGCCTAAGCAGATTCTGCTGCGCACATCGCCGCGCAAGTTGGGCGTCAACGTGGGAGAGGCGGCAAAATGAGCGGACTTCATGTGTTTGTGCTCATCGACGCGCTTGGCTGGGAGCTGATTCGCGAGCGTCCATTTCTCTCTCGCTTTCTTCCGCATCAGCAACAGTTGCGCACGCTGCTCGGCTTCAGTTCAGGCATCATCCCGTCGATTCTCACCGGCCGCACTCCGGCCGAGAATGGCATGTGGAACCTGGTGTACTTCGATCCCGAGCACTCGCCATTCCGCGCCATGCGCAAGTTCGGCACGCTGCCCGGGCGCCTGCTGGATAATCGCGTAGGCCGTCGTGTGCTTACCGAACTTGGGCGCCGAGTTCTCGGCATGGGCAGCAACTTTGACGTGAGCGTGCCGCCGCAGACACTGCCCTGGTTTCACTGGGCGGAGAGCAGAAACATATACGCGCGCGATGGCGTTCCCGGCCAGCAATCGATCTTCGATCTGCTGTACGACAAGGGCGTGGGGCACAAGATTTATTCTTACAAAGACCCGCTCACCGACGGCGAGATTCTCTCGCGTGCCGAGCGCGATATCGCGACGGGCAGCGAGCAGTTCTTCTTTCTTTACCTCTCTGAGCTGGATATGTTCCTCCACCTCAACCGCGCCGAGCCTGCAAAAATCGAAGCGAAGCTCGCGTGGTACGAAGAGCAACTTGGACGCGTCTTCGAAGCGGCACAACAGCGCGAGGCCGACGCGCGTCTGCACGTTTTCTCCGATCACGGCATGACGCCCGTTGTACGGCACTGTGACATGGCGGCCGTGGTTGATGGCTGCGGCTATCAATCGCCGCGCGACTATCTCGCCGTGTATGACTCCACGATGGCGCGTTTTTGGTTCTTCTCGGATGCAGCGCGTCAGGCCATCTGCGCGCGCATTGCGGAACTCGATTATGCGCGCGTGCTGACCGATGGCGAACTACGCGACTTCGGTGTTTACTTTGCTGACCATCGCTATGGTGAAGTTGTGGCCTTGCTCGAGCCCGGATGCATCGTGGCCGAGGGCGGCTTCAACGGCAAAGGTTGGAAGCCTGCCGGAATGCACGGTTATCATCCCGACGATCCCAACTCCAGCGCCTCGTTTCTTTCGAGCCACCCGCCCGCAACGCCGCTGGCCACTGTTAGCGACATCTTCGGCACCATGCAGGAGTCCATCGCATGATCGACGCGCGGCTGACCATCTGCATGTTTGACAACGAGCGCGTGCGCGGCGGCGCGGAAGAGCACATGCTCTGCCTGCTGCGCGGGCTCGATCGCCGACGCTTCCGCCCGCTGTTGGTGTGCCCTCCGGAGTTGCTTGCCCTTTTGCAACCGGAACTGTCGGCAGACATTGTTGTGCTCCCGCTCGCGTTGGACTCGCACAGGCAATTCGGACTGATGTGGGAGTTGTCTTCGTTTCTGCGTCGTGAGCGCGTTGATGTGCTGCACTCGCATGGCTTCCGTCCCAGTCTGCTGGCCTCGCCCGTGGGGCGATGGGCGAGTGTCCCGGTCACTTGCGAAACACCGCACGTGCGCGAATATTGGCGCAAGGGATGGAAGGCGAACTACACAGTCGATCGCGTGGCGAGCCGGCTCGTGGACCGCTACATTGCTGTCTCAGAGGCAAACAAGAAATACCTGGTAGACGAGAAGAAGCTTTCGGCAAGAAAGGTTACGGTGATCCGCAATGGTTGCGACATTACACGCTTCGCAGCCGTGCCAGCGGCTGGGCTGAAGCACCGCGCTGGTTTTGCGGAGAGCGATCCCGTGCTGGTGGTTGCCGCGCGGTTGGAGCCGCAGAAGGGACACTCGGTTCTGCTGCGCGCTATGGCCGTGCTGAAAGCGGAGTTTCCGTCGCTTCGGCTGGTGATGCTCGGCGATGGCAGCCTGCGTGAGCAATTGCAGAACGAGGCGCGCGAGCTGGGAATTGAGAGTTCGATTCTGATGCCGGGCCACTCACCCGACGTCCGGCAGTGGATGAGTGTCGCCGACGTTTGCGTGCTGCCTTCATTCGCTGAAGGGCTGCCGCTGTTTGCCATCGAGTGCCTGGCCATGCAGCGCCCCATGGTTGCATCTGCCGTGGACGGCACGCCCGAAATTGTTGTCGATGGAGAGACTGGACTGACGGTTCCTCCGGGAGATGTCGTGGCCCTTGTGAAGGCTATCGCCGAGCTTCTGCGCAATCCTGCACGTGCCGCGCAACTCGCGGCCAACGGAGCAAAGTGGGTTCGTGAGCGCTTCACGCTGGAGCGTCAGATTCGCGAGACCGAAGAACTCTACGAAGAGTTGTGGCAGGCCAAAACCGGGAAGTTGATTCCGCAGAAGGCAGAACAGCAGGAGCCGCTAGTCGAAGCCCATGGCGGAACGGCGCGCACTGATTGATCCAAAGAGAGGTTGGAGAGAATTGATGTCTGAGATGGAACATATCGAGTGCACACCTTCGGTGCTCGCCTTCCCGGTAGGCGAAGGCTTGGTGCGCGCCTGCCGCGACACCTTCGGCCCAACCTTGCGCGCCGTGGTGCTCACCGGCAGTCTTGCCCGCAATGAGGCCAGCTACACGCTCCGTGAAGGCCGTGCCGTTCTGCAAAGCGATGTGGAAGCCATGGTTGTGCTGCAAGATGGAGCGGCGCTGCCTTCACGTCACTCGTCGGAAGCGCTCTGCCAGCTTGCGCAGAGTTATCTCGCCGATCGCGGGGTGAGTGTCGAAGTTAGCTTCAGCGTGGTGCACAGCACGTACTTGCTTGAATTGCCGCCGCATATCTATAGCTACGAACTGCGCGCCTGCGGTGTCGTGCTTTATGGCGAGCCCAGGATTCTTGGCTTGATTCCTGACTACGCTGCCGCTGATCTTTCGCGTGAAGATGCATGGCGCTTGCTCAGCAATCGGCTCATCGAGCAGATGGTTGCCTCACAGGGGAAGGAGGCTGCGACAGCAACGCGCTATCGCAGCGTCAAGCTGTGCCTCGATCTCGCGTCTTCACTACTCGTTTTCTTCGGACGATTTGAGGCGGGTTACCGTCCGCGTCTGCATTGCATGGAGGAACTTGCGCTTACCGCTGAGGCGCAACAACTGCCCATTGCGATGGACGAATTCATGCCCCTGGTACGCCTGTGTACTTCTGTCAAGCTGAGTCCCGAGGTTGAGGTCGACCTGGGCGAGGGCTTTCCATCTCGCATGACGCGCTGGGCGTGGCAGGTCTGGCTATGGCAGCTTCATCGCATGACCGGATGCGGTGATACCGTTGACGCCGAGCAGATGGTTCGCAACTTTGGCCGCAGCCAGGGCAAAAAGAAGCTGCTTCGCGGATGGCTCTATGCCGTGCGCCGCACGGGATGGCTGGGCTCGGCCTGCTACTGGCCCAAGTGGCTTTTGCTTTTCATCGCGGGACTCACGCCGCGTCACGCGATTTATCTGGCAGCCTATCGCTGGCATGAAGTATGCGGCGGTCAAGCGCTCGTCGATCTTCCCAGGAGTTTCGAGTCCGTATGCGATCTGCTGCCCGTGAAGGGAACCGTGCAAGCCGCGTCCGGTTCTGCAATGAGCGCGCGGCTGGTTTGGAACTACAAGGAATTTACAGTGGAGACGCGCGCATGAGCCGCGTCCCTGAAGAGTGTGCGACCTGTATCCTAACTGAAACTCTTCTTGCCGCCGCCAACGGTGGCGGAGAGCATGGTGGAACCGAATGAGCAATGCAAGTACGCAGCAACCGAGCGCAGTCATATTGCGCAGTGTGAATGATGAGAATCTTGCCGCCACAGTGCGCGAGTGCATGGAGTTCTGCGACTGGAAGAGTCTGGTCGCGCCCGGCTCCACGGTGGTCGTCAAGCCAAACTTGTGTACGGCCGTGCCCGAGAAGTGGGCAATGTCCAACACTGATCCGCGCATCGCACACGCGCTGTGCGAGCTTCTGCTGACTCGCGCCGCAAAGGTTTATGTCGTGGAGTCCGACGGATTGCGACAGACGGCGTGGGAAGCTTTTGAAGTCTCCGGCTACCGTTCGCTCGAAGCGTTGGGAGTGACACTGGTCAACCTCAGCGAAGCCGAGCAGGTGGAAGTCAATGTGCCGCCAGCAGGTCGCGTCAAACTGCCAAAGCTCATGCTGCAAGGCGATGTGTTCATCACTTTGCCGGTGCTCAAGACGCACGCGCTCACCTACTTCACTGCGTCCATCAAGAACCAGTGGGGATGTGTTCCGCAATACGATCGCATTCTTCTGCACCAGTATTTGAATCCCATGCTGGCCGAACTGCATGGCATCTTCAAGCCGCAGATTTCCATCATGGATGCCATCATCGCCATGGAAGGACGCGGCCCGGCAAATGGAAAACCCCGCCGCATGGATCTCCTGCTCGCCAGCCGTGACAGTGTTGCGCTGGATGCGACGGGGATGCGGCTGGCGGGTCTCGAAGTGGAGCGCTGTGAGCACCTGCTGATGACCGGCGCGAAGGGGCTTGGCCAGTGGCGCGAAGAAGACATTCGCGTGGACGGCGACTTTGCGGGCCATGCCACCCACTTTGAGCCAGCCATCCTTGATAAGGCCATTGCCGCCATGGACTACATGAGCCGCTACCGCTGGTTTGTGAAGTACATGCTGGAAAAGAATTTCGTCTTCTACCCCTTCCGTGCCGCTGTGCAGGTGTTGCGCAAAGTGGGACTGGTGGAGGGAGGCTGATTGCCGTTCTCCGTCTTCAATCCGTCCGCGCGAGGTGAGCGATGAAAATCCTCGCCATACTTCTTTCGCCGCCGGTTCCGGCCACTGCCGGGCATCGCGTGCGCAATCGCAGTCTGCTGCGTGCGCTTGCCCTTGAGGGGCACGAGGTGACAGTGGTCGCCTTCGCCAGTCCGCAGGAGATCACCGAGCCATCGCGCGAATTTCGCGGCCTCTGCCACGAATATCATCTCCTGGCCGCACCTGAGGGCAGTTCGCTGCGCCGCCTGCTCGCTGTGCTCGGTTCCAAGCCATACGGAGCCGTGCGCCTCACCGTGCCTGCCATGCGAACGCTGGTGGAAGAACAGTTGGCCAAGACCGACTTTGACGCGATTCTCTGCGACGACTGTTACATGGCCGGTAACATCCCTGCGGGCAATCGCGTGCCCGTCGTGCTTAACAAGCACGACATCACCTGCCGCATCGTGCGCCAGTTCGCTGCTGCCGAACGCAATCCATTCAAGAAGATCTATGCCTCCCTGGAGGCCGCGAAAATCGAGCGTCTGGAAGCTGCGGCCTGCGACATGGCAGAGGCCGTGGCTGTCTGCTCCGCCTGCGATGGCGATGTGCTGCGCGAGATCTCCCCCAACGTTCGCCAATTCGTTGTCCCCAACGTGGTGGACGTTGAGAAGTACGCGCCTGCCGGTGCTGGCGATGGACGCACCGTGCTCTTTGTGGGTGCCATGGACTGGCTGCCCAACCAGGACGGCGCCGACTTCCTTGTCTTTGACATTCTGCCGAGACTGCGCCAGCTAGTGCCCTCCGTGCGCGTCGTCCTGGCCGGGCGGAATCCATCGCCTGAATTCATCAGCCGCTTTGCAAGTTTCCCCGATGTCACCTTCACCGGAACGGTCGCTGAGTTGCGTCCCATCATTGCCCGCTCCGCCGTGTGCGTTGTTCCCCTTCGCATCGGCAGCGGGACGCGCTTGAAGATACTGGAAGCCTCCGCCATGGCGAAGCCCGTAGTTTCTACGGCGCTCGGTGCCGAAGGACTTGATCTGCGTCACGGCCACGAAATTCTTCTGGAAGACAAGCCGCGTGCCTTTGCCGAAGCGGTGGCTCTGCTGCTCAACGATCCAGCGCGAGCGTCCGCCTTGGGCGCCGCTGCGCGCGTTGCCGTGGAGCAGCAATACAGCATTCCCGCCTTGCGCCGGCAGCTTCGCCAGCTTCTCGAGGCGCTTCACGTTCATCCCGCGACTGCCGGAGGGACGAGCGAATGATCCTCTTCTACATCCTTCTGCTCTCGCTGCCCTTCGTCGATCACGGCTTCTTCGGGATGACCATTGGCAGTCTCACGGTGGAGAAGATACTGGGTGCAGCCTGCTTTGTTTTCGCCCTCAGCTACCTGCCGCGCCGCCGTGAATTGCCGATGCTGTTCGCCTCCGCACAGGCCAAGTTTTTCGCCGTCTATGTGGCCATGGCGGTCGTTTCCTACGTCTTCACCACTGACGAAATCGTATTCATCGATCTTGTTGGCATTTTTCTTTCGCAGTTCCTCTTTTTCATCGCAGTCATGATCCTGGTGGATTCCCGTGAGCGTCTGCAGACCACCGTGCTGATGGTCTCTGCCTCCATCGGGATCGTATCGCTGTACTTGATCCGCGAGTGGCTGGGCAATATTGGAGAGTTCGGACTCTCCTACCGTCCCGGCTGGGTGGCTGGCGATCCCAACGTGTTCAGCGCGTCGGCCCTGATTGTGCTGCCCATCATGCTCTGCCCCATAAAATTCGCGCCGCGCTTGTGGCAGCGTGCCGGAGCCATGTTCAGCATGGGCGTCACGTTGATAGCCTTCGTGCTCGCCGCCTCGCGAGGAGGCTTCATCGGACTCTTCTGCATGGTGCTCTGGCAACTCCAGACCATGCGCCGCCGCATCATTGCCATCATGGCCTGCGCGGCCATTGTCGCGGTCAGTTTTGCCTCGCCCTATTCGCCGCTTGATCGTCTGATCAAGCCAAATGAGAGTGATACGGAATCAAGCAACATTCGCCTCCAGTTGTGGTCGGCTGCGGGCAAGATCTTTCATGACAACCCAGTGCTGGGCGTAGGACCGTATAACTTCCCGAAGTACATGCATCGCTATCTGCCTCCCGGAGTGGATCTCGACTTTGTTGTGCCGCATAACACTTATCTGCAGGCGGCAGTGGAATTGGGTGCGGTCGGGCTGCTGCTCTTCCTGTCAATGATGGGTTGCAGTTTGTGGGCACTGGCGCGGATGCGCCGCATGGCCATCGCTGCCAAGGATGCCTACTACACATTGCTGAGCACTTCGGTCGCCAGCGGAATTGTGGGCTTTGGCGCAGCCGTCATGTTCCTCTCCGCCGAACACGCCAAGCTCTTCTGGTTCGCAATCTTCCTTTCCGCGTGCATGCAACCGCTTGTGCAGCAATCGCTGAACACTGCGCGCGCAACGGAGAAAGAAAGCGCCGCCGCGGCTCTGGCGGAATCCGCGGCTGTCGCCGTACCCGCTGCAATTGCGCCTCCAACGGTTGAAGTCGCGCCGGAGAAACCGATTCCAATTCGCGTGGGAAACTGGCTCACGCGCAACTAAGTAACGGAAGGGAACTGAACAGGCTTTGCCGACGAGGGCCACATATCGCGAAATGCCGACGCTTTGCTCGTGCGCGTATTGCACGCTCGCAAGGTCAGTGCGCGTTGTGCGCACGTACGAGCGTGCGCAATGAGCACCAGTGGAACCGCAGCTACGCCCTCATTGCCTCCGGTAACCGTGGCGAACGCCTCTGCCTTGCGCAGCGTATTTTCCAACTGGGCCGGACTTGCCGTCAACGCGTTGCTCTCGCTGATTCTCACTCCCATACTGGTGCACGGACTCGGCGGTCTCTACTTTGGCATGTACACGCTGGTCGCTGCCGTGTTGGACTCCTGCGGTCTGCTCGACTTTGGAATGCGCACTGCGCTGTTCCGTTTCCTCGCCCGCTTCGTCGGCAGCGGAGAGCGCGAGGAACTCGACCGCACCTTTGCTTCCGGCATTGTGATTGCCTGTTGTTCCACCGCGCTGATTCTGTTGGCAGCGCTGGCCGCCGTCTTCCTCATGCCACGGGTTTTTACCGTTGCACCGGCGGACCGTCCTGTCTTCCAGGCGCTGCTGCTGCTTTCCGGAGGTTCGGTAGCCACCGCGTTTCTCTCGCAGAATCTCGGAACCTACCTCTGCGCCGTCCGTCGCTTTGATTTTTACAATCTCAACTCCGCATCTATCGGAATCCTGCGCGCCACGCTGATCGTCGTAGCCCTCCATCTGCATGGAGGCGTCATCGCCGTGGCCACCGTCACATTGTGCTGCTCGTTGCTTTCCCTGGTGGTCTCCACGCGACTGGTTCACCTCGCAGATCCAGCTCTACGCTTCTCCTTGCGACTTGTCTCAAAAGCGCGAATCCACGAGCTTCTCAAGTTCAGCAGTAGAGCATTCCTCGGAACTCTCGGCGATCAGCTCCGCTTTTTTATCGACTCCGTTGTCATCGGACGCGTGTTGGGCATCGCGTTCATCACCCCGTTCGTCATTCCAGGGCGTTTGATGGTTCTCTTCCGCGAGATGGGTTTTTCTCTCGCTAGTCCACTCTCCGGCATGATGAGCGAGCACGCCGGCCGCCGCGATAATTCTGCGCTGGCCGCAAGCTTTCTGCGTGCGACGCGGCTTTGCCTGTTGCTCAGTCTTTTCGTCAGCCTGTTGCTGTTGGTCAATGGAGCGTGGCTCATCCGCTTCTGGGTCGGTCCCGGCTACTCCAGTTCCTATCCGCTGATGCTGGTTCTGCTCGCCGGATACTTCCTGATGCTGGGGCAGCAGCCCTCAGTGGACTTGCTGCTGGCCCAGGGACGCCATCAATTGCGTGGCTGGTGGAATCTTGGCGAAGGCGCTGCCAATCTTGCTCTCAGCGTTTACTGGGGAATGCACTATGGACTGATCGGCATTGCTTTGGGCACGGCCGCGCCCATGATCTTCGTCCAGGTATTCATCCAGCCTTGGTATGCGTTGCGCACCATCGCCATGCCCTCCGGCCGTTACCTGCGGGAAGCGTTCCTGCGTCCGGTGCTGGTTCTCTCGGCTGTGCTCGCGGCCTGCGTTGCATTGCGCACGTGGCAGCACCCATACAGCGCGCAATGGCTGCTTTTCTCTGCCTCATGGCAGGCTGCTCTGTTCCTCATACTTGCCTGGAGATTTGCGCTGACAGCCGATGAGCGGGATCACTTTCTGCAACGCGTCGGCTCACTTTTGCGGCGTGCGCAGACGCCTACAGCGTAGATCCAGCGCGTAGTTACGCTCGGAACCTATTGGCCGACCTAGCGTGTCAATTCCCGCCCAGGCCCACTTTCTTTCCATATTGCAGTGCCGTAATGAATGAGCGCCAAGGCGCAAGGGAGAAGCGACGCGCGCTCGCTGCCAGTGAGAGTATTCCGAAGCCGCACATAAGCCATGCGAATGCCGCGCGGTTGCGCAATCCGTGACGCCAGTTCCGGTAATACACGTAGCTGCTGCCGCGCACGACGCTGGCGATCCAGTGCTCGTCCTTGCGCGCCGCCAGACTGGCCTTGTGCACCAGTCGCACCTTTGGATCAATTTCGATACGCGAGCCCGCTGGCAGGTGCAGACAGAAGTCCACGTCCTCGCCCTCTGAAGACCCCTTCAAATTAGGATCGAAGCGCAGCCCTTCGGTGCGGTCTGTCCGAAAGCTCATCAGCGCGCCGGTGAAGCGGCTGACGGCAATCCTTCCCGCCTCACGCAACTCATTGGCCCGGTAATAAATCTCCTGCCGGTCGTCGAAAAACGGGCCGTGCACAAATACGTGACTCCATGTTCGCGCAGCAAATCCACCTGGTTTGTAGTTGGTGATGATGCCGGAAATTCCAGTAACGCCGGAATCCCCGGCGTACGCCTCCATCAGCTTCTCCACAAACTCCGGTTCCAACTCCACATCGTCGTCGAGAAAAAGGAAGATGCTGCAACGGTTCTGGTCCAGCAGCAGATTGCGTGCCAGCGCCAGGCTGCGAATGTTAGGATCTCGCGTGTAGCGCAACTCAAAACCTGCGGCCTCAGGAGGCCGCGTGTCGAACAGCGCGCGCACCTGCCGCTCGGATTCGTCGCTGGAACTCTGGTCCATGATGATAAGTTCCTGCGGAAAGCGCGTCTGCTCCAGCAGGGTCTTCACGGCGATTACCAGGTCGTGCGGCCGGTTCAAGGTTGGGATAAGCACGGCGAGTGTCGGAGCTTCATCCGCGGCCGCAACAGCGAGCGGTAAATGCGAATTCGTCGTCTCCGTGTCGTTCATCGTGCCGCTTTCCGCATGGATGGAGTGATTACTCACGCTGCGTCATTATACGCAAGCCCCTGCGGAGAAGGGATCAAATAGTCACACACTGGCGCGACGTTTCGCGGGGGAATGCTTAAAACTCGGGCAAAGTGGAGCACTTCGCATTTTGCGCTCACTCCCCGGTGTCTATTTCTGGCACACTGATGGCGCACCTTTCATGTCGAGCGAAGCCCAGACCGCGCCGGTTATCCCAAACCCGGCTTTCCTGCAGCGCGCCGCGCTCTGGCGTCTCTGTGTGCTTGCCGCCTGCGTCCTGCTGGCTTACGCTCCGGTCCTCGTGCATCTCGCCCGCCAGTGGTGGGACGAGCCCGACTATTCCCACGGATTTCTGGTGCCGCTCTTCAGCGCATTTGTGCTGTGGGAACGTCGTGATGCTCTCCGCCGTGTTGTGCCGCGGCCCTCTTGGACGGGCATGGGGATGCTCTGCCTCTCGCTCGGCGTGCTTGTACTCGGGACGCTTGGCGCGGAACTCTTTTTGCAGCGCATCTCTCTGCTTGGTGTGCTGGCTGGCCTCATCGTCTGGTTCTGGGGATGGCCCATGCTGCGCGCCATGACGTTCCCGCTCTTATTACTCCTGCTCATGATCCCGTTTCCCGGAGTCATCTACTACCAGATCGTCTTTCCGCTCCAGATTCTCGCTTCACGCGGCGCCACCTGGTTTCTTCATCTACTCAATCTGTTCCCAGTGCTGCGCGAGGGCAACGTGATTGTGCTCTCCTCTACGCGGCTTGAGGTTGCGGAGGCTTGCAGCGGGGTTCGCTCACTGCTCTCTCTGCTGACCATCGCGGTGATGTACTCCTATCTCGCGGAGAAGAACAATCTCATCCGGTGGATTCTCTGTCTCCTCGTGCTTCCCATCGCCGTGGCCGGGAACGCCGGGCGCGTGGTTTTCGCCGCGATCTCTGCGGAACTCGGTGGCGCATCGGCCGCCGAAGGTTGGGCGCATTTCCTCTCAGGACTCTTTCTCTTCTTCGTCTCCACGCTGCTTCTTCTGCTCTGTCATGCCGTCCTCATTGCTCTGTCGCGCGTTTTGGGCGGGCACCGGGAGGCCGCATGAAAGGCTATCGCTGGTGGCTGGCCATCATCGTTCTGCTGGCCGCGGCCTTCGAGTCTGCCCTGCCGCGTGCCGAGGCCCCCACGCCTCCCGCTCGACTACAGAATCTTCCCGAATCCATCGCCGGATGGACCGCCGAGGACGTTCCCATCGAGCCGCGCCTGGTGGTCGCCTCGCGAGTGGACAGCTACTTGAACCGCGTCTATCGTCGCGAGTCCGGTGAAGGCATTGGCCTTTATGTCGGCTACTACAAAAGCCAGCGCGCAGGCGACTCCGTGCACTCACCCAAGAACTGCCTTCCGGGCGCGGGATGGCAGGCCGTTCGCTCTTCCCGCATCGCGTTCACCATGGGCCAGAGCTTCTCGCCCGAAGCCAATCTCTATATTGTGGAAAACGAGCAGCAGCGTTACGTGGTGCTCTATTGGTACCAGTCGCATGGCCACGTGATAGCCAGCGAGTTCCGCGCCAAGTATCAGACCATGCATGATGCGCTTGTGCTTCACCGCACCGACTCCGCCCTCGTGCGCATCACGGTTCCTGTTGCGGGCGATGAGGCGCGTGCCATCCAGTCCGCTGTGGCCTTTGCAGGCCTGATCGCGCCGCGGCTCGATGAGGCGATTCCGCGCTGAGTGAGACGGCTCATCATTTGCTGCAATCAGTAGTAACCCCGAGGGACAGGTACTATCGATTCCCCAGAGTTCCAAAAGTTACCTTCGTAAGTTGAGAGCAACCTTAGCAGTGACCGATGATCCTAATCAGTTAGGAGGGTCACCGTGCTACTCACTATTTGTCTCTTACTCGGAGTTCTAACAGCTGAGCCCCAACCAGGGCCGACTGATGGAACGTCTGGACGAGAGATGCTTATAGTGCCGGCTGCATCCATGACTCTCCGTCAAGATCCGCAGATGGTTCTTCTCGATCTCATCAACAACGAGCGCAGCAACGCAGGCCTCAAGCCCCTTACGTGGGACGCAAAGCTTGCCCAGGCTGCACGTGATCATGCCGAGGTCATGTCCCAGGAGGGTCGCCTCTCCCACCAGTTTGCAGGAGAGCCGGCCCTTCTGGAACGCCTTACCCGCCGTGCCGTCCGTCTTGATGCCGCCAGCGAAAACGTTGTGTATGACGTGACCGCCGAGGGCGCGCATGAAGCTTTTGACAAGTCCGCACCGCACCGAACCAACATGCTCAACGCCTCTTATGACGGAGTGGGAATCGCAGTGATTGACCGCGATGGCGTCCTTTACGTTGTCGAGGATTTTGCGCACCGCATCTTTGACGAGGATGACAACGCCGCCGAGCAGCGTGTTGCGAGCACCTTCGCCAGCACCCGTCAGCACTCCGGATTGTCACCTCTCGAACTCGTCGGTAACTCTCGCGTGCAGCAGCTTGTGGAGCAGATGGCCGAGCGCGAAACGCCGGACAGCCACGCGCCACTCACTTTGCCTGGTGCGCGCTACGCAGCTTCCTACGCCACCACCAGCCCCAGTGAGATTCCTGCCACCGTCGCCCGCCTCGCTTCGTTCCGCGGAGCCGGTGCATATTCGGTAGGCGTGCACTTTGCCCGCACTGCTAAATATCCCTCAGGACTGTTCTGGGTGAGCATCGTCCTCTTCGACGGAAGCTCCACGATGGCCCGCAACTAGACTCGAACCCGAATCAACCTGCCCATTCTTGATTTTCACGTTTATCAAATCGCTCTTAGCGCTGATAATAGGTACACGTCGCTAACACATTGAGTCGTGCCATCCTCTGGGAGCAGGAATCGCGATCCGTGCCACTCAAACTTGAACCACTCACAAACGAGCAGATTGCCCACTGGGACTCTCTCATAGCAGAGTTCCCGCAGCGGAGCGTCTTCCATCGTCAGGCATGGTTTGACTGCCTGGTAGAGATGCAGCAAGCCGAGTGGAGATATTGGGCCGTCACCGATCAAGGGCGTGTCGTCGGATACTTCTCCGGCGGCATCATTCAGCGCGGTCCTTTCCGTATTCTTGGCAGCCCGCTGCGCACCTGGCGCACAAATCATATTGGTCCGCTGCTCGATGCAGGCGCAGACAAAGAGGGCTTCGTTTCCGCGCTTGATGAGTTGGCGCGCGAAGAACATCTCGACATGATCGAGATCGAATATCCTGACATGCCCCATGCTGCCTACGAAGCGGCTTCGTTTGCCTGCCACCAGACGTGGACCAACCAGTTATCGCTCTCTCCGGGTATCGATTCTCTGCTGCGGCGTGCCACCCGCGGACGGCGATATGGTATTCGTCATGCGCAGCGCTGCGGTCTTGAGGTAGTCGAGTGTGAGAATGCGGCTTTCCTCGTTCATGACCAGCTCTCCCGCACCTTGCAAAGCAAGGGAGCAGTATGTCCATTCTCCGCGGAGTTTCCGGATTCGATTGTCCGCCACCTCAAGCCGCGTGGCCTGATCTATACGCTCGGCGTTCGCAACACTAAGGGTGAGATGGTCGCTGCCGGACTCTTCCCTTATGACAATGGCACGGTCTATCTGTGGGAGTGCTCCAGCGAACTCCGCGGCCGTGAGAAACATCCGAACGATTTACTCCACTGGGGACTCATCTGCAATGCCGCAACGCAGGGGATCGGCGTTTATGACATGAGCGGCTATGGCCGCTTCAATCGTTCCTTCGGCACCGATCTGGTTGCCGTGCACCGCTGGAACAAGTGCTACTCCACCTCCGCGCGCGCAGCTCGCAGCATTTATGAAAGCCTGTTGAAGTTCAATCGCCGCAATAATGTCCTCCGCCGCCTCATCGCCCCTGTAGTCCGGTAAACTAAACACAGTAGGTTCGCTTCTGGGATACCCGGGTTGTACCTGCCTTGCAGACTCAGTGGAACCCTGTATGGACTTATACTCTTCTGGCAGCTACCCTGCCCTTTGGCACAAGAATCAGCTAAACCCTTGAAGATGAAAACGAAAATCATGGTGCCGGCGGATCAAAACGGCGGGAATCTCCCGCATACAGGATTGATATGCTAAGCGCGAAGGACGAACTCACCCGAATCCGCCGCCCGGCCTCGGTCCAATTCTGGCTTGCTTCTCTCGTTCTCGGTTGCGTAGTGCCGGTGTGGATTGCCGCCGGATTCCTTCTTTACTTCGACTATCAGGGCAAGCGAACGCTTACCGATCAGCGCATGTTGGAAACGTCGAGGGCGCTCACCTTGGTGGTTGACCGTGATCTGGCCATCATGCAGGCCAGCCTGAATGATCTTGCTACAACAAGTTCTTTTGTCAAAGGCGACCTGCCTGCTGCCTATAGCCGCGCTCAATTGGTCCTGAATTCCCACCCCGGCGCTGACATCATCCTCTCAGATTCAACTGGCCAGGAGCTGATCAACACGTTCCGCCCACTTGGTTCGCCCTTGCCCAGGCGCGGATCCGTGCAGGTGGTAAGTGAGGTCTTTGCGACCGGCCGACCCGTGATCGCAAACGTGTATCGCGGTGCGGCTAGCGACCGGCTCACGATCAGTGTGGATGTTCCCGTGTTCCGTGACGGCAAGGTCGTATTCGACCTGGCGATGGCGGTTCCGCTCGATCGTTTCTCCGCGATTCTCCAGCAGCAGCACCTTCCACGGGAGTGGGTAGGAAGCATCTTCGATTTTCGACACGTCATCGTTGCCCGTACTCGTGCAGCAGATCAGCTTGTCGGGCATCTTGCCGGTGAGGTCATGAGGAAGCGCCTGGGAGAAGCCATCGAAGGGACCGTTGAAGTCACGAACCTTGAGGGCACTCCAATGTTCGACAGCTTCAGCCAATCGCCAACTTCAGGCTGGACCGTGGTGATCGGAGTGCCGAGGGCTTTTATCAGAGCCGAGATACTGCGGCGCATGGCTTTTACCCTTGCAGGTACTGCGGTGCTCTCGCTCATCAGCCTCCTGCTGGCTTTTATCATGTCGCGTCGTATTGCTTCCTCCATCCAGGGTTTGATTCCCCCGGCCCTTGCTTTAGGACGTGGCGAGCCGGTTACCCTGGGTACTTTTGAACTTGCCGAAATCAGCGAGGTTGGCGAGTCCATCCTCAAGGCATCCCACCTGATTCAGCAGCGTGCTGCCGAGCGCGAACGTGCGCAAGCAGCGTGTCGTGAAGCCGAGGAGTTGAAGCACCTCAACGCAGAGTTGAAGCGCAGCGAAGCGGAAGCGCGTGCGCGAGCCACCGAGTTGGCAGCCATCATGGACGCCGTCCCGGCCATCACCTTCATCGCGCGTGACGCCGAATGCCGGACGATGACGAGCAACCGCGCTGCATATAGTCTCCTTCGCATGCCGTTTGGTTCCAACACGTCCGCGTATCACCACCCGTTGGCAAAGTATTATTCAGTCAAAGATGGCCACGAATTCTTGCCGGGCGAACTGCCGATGCAGAAGGCGGTGTCGTCGGGACGCGAGGTTCGGGATTGCGAGTTGATGATTGGCTTCGAAGACGGCACTTCGCGATGCATTTTCGGTAATGCGGTGCCCCTCCTGGACGAGACGGGCAAAATCCTTGGCGCGGTGGGAGCGTTCATTGATATTTCCGAGCGCAAACTCACCGAAGAGGCATTGCGCGAGAGTGAAGAACGCTTCCGTCAAGTGGTTGAAGGTGCGCCCCTTGGAATGTACATCCAAACCGGTGGACAGTTTCGCTATCTCAATCCAGCGGCTCTGTCGATGTTCGGCGCGGACAACTCCAGCCAGCTCATCGGTCAGCGGTTCTTGGATCGCATTCATCCCCGCAGCCATGCCTCGGTAGGGCGTCGAGTCCGAATGTTGGAAGAGGAACGCGTGGCTGTGCCATTCAGCGAGCATGAATATCTGCGCCTCGATGGATCCGCGTTTGACGTGGAATCTACAGCCATCCCGTTCACCTTCGAAGCGCGCACCGGCTGCATCGTATTCTTCCGCGAAATCAGCGAGCGCAAGCAGGAGGAAAGCAAGCGGCGGACCTTGGAACAGCAGTTGCTCCAGTCCCAGAAAATGGAAGCCATCGGTCGCCTCGCGGGAGGCATCGCGCATGACTTCAACAACCTCCTGATGGTTATTCAGAGCTATACCGAGATGTTGCAAGACAGCCTGCCTGCTCACAATGCGCAGTGGAACAGCACGCAGCAGATCATGAAAGCGGCCGAACGCGCCGCCAGCCTCACTGGCCAAATGCTTGCATTCAGCCGCAAGCAGGTCTTTTCCCCAGCCGTGCTGGACCTCAACGCCGTGATCGCCGAAGCGGCAAAGATGTTGAGACGTATTATCGGCGAAGACATCGAGATGCAGTTGCATTCTGCGGAATCACTCTGGGCCGTAACGGCTGATCCGGATCAGATCGTGCAGGTTCTCATGAACCTCTGCGTAAACGCCAGGGATGCGATGCCGCACGGCGGCACACTCACCATCGCCACCGAAAACATTGCAGTAGGGGATAGTCGCAACGCGGGCCGCCCCTATCTATCTCCCGGTGAGTATGTAAGTCTTTCGGTCGCCGATACCGGTGTAGGCATAAGCAAGGAATTGCAGGATCAGGTCTTCGAACCGTTCTTTACTACAAAGGAAGTCGGCAAGGGCACGGGGCTGGGGCTTGCCATGGTCTACGGCATAGTGAAGCAAAGCGGAGGTTATGTCTGGGTGGATAGCGAAGTCGGCAATGGAGCAAAGTTTGAAATTTACCTGTCCAGGGCAAAGGACCCGATAACTCATC
>Ga0181537_10000819_pt1 | contig 28983 bp, 26 predicted proteins | sample PEATcosm2014_Bin_39_FD_119765 | JGI IMG/M metagenome (GOLD analysis project Ga0181537, IMG submission 119765) | Peatland microbial communities from MTU Mesocosm Facility, Houghton, MI, USA - PEATcosm2014_Bin23_10_metaG | ecosystem: Environmental > Terrestrial > Soil > Wetlands > Peat | place...
GGGCCGTTCCCGCCGCTACGCTTGGCGTTTCCCCTCACCACTCCGCGCATGCCGTTAGTCCAGCTCTCCGATGTTTCTCTCGCCTACGGCCACGTGCCTTTGCTCGACCACGTCGGCCTGGTGATCGAACCCAATCAACGCATCGGTCTTATCGGCCGCAACGGCACCGGAAAATCCAGCCTGCTCAAGCTGATAACCGGGCAAATCCACGCCGATGACGGCAAGCTCTGGCTCGCGGCGGGGCTCAAGCTCGCGAGCGTGCCGCAGGAGCCTGCGTTCCGTGCCGGCATCAGCGTGTTCGAAGGCGTGGCGGAAGGGCTCGGGGAAAGCGCGCGGCTCCTGGTCGATTATCATGCGGCCGCGCACGCGTTATCCGACACCAATGCCAGCGATGAGGAAGCCAGACTGTTGCTGGAACGCATGCACGGGCTGCAGGAAACGCTCGACGCCACCGACGGCTGGAGCATGCAGAACAAGGTGGAGACTACGCTCTCGCGCCTGCAGCTTGACAGCCAACAGGACCGTCCGGTCGACGAGCTCTCGGGTGGCCTGAAAAAGCGCGTTGCGCTCGCCCGCGCCCTGGTGGGCGATCCTGACTTGCTGTTGCTGGACGAACCGACCAACCATCTTGACGTCAGCACCATCGAATGGCTCGAGGCGACCCTGCTCGGGTTCTCCGGGAGCGTGCTGCTGGTCACCCACGACCGGCGTTTCCTCGATAACGTGGTCACGCGCATTCTCGAGCTCGATCGCGGCGCGCTGACTGAATTCGACGGCGGTTATTCGGCGTACCAGGGCAAGAAAGCCGAAATGCTGGAGACCGCCGAGGTGCATCAGCGCAAATTCGACAAGGTACTGGCGCAGGAGGAAGTGTGGATACGCAAGGGTATCGAAGCGCGGCGCACCCGCAACGAGGGCCGGGTGCGCAGGCTGGAGGCGCTGCGTCTCGAACGCGCGGCGCGGCGCGAACGTGTGGGTAAAGTGGAACTCGCGCTGTCCGAAGGCGAGCGCTCAGGGAAAATGGTGGCGGAGCTTCATCACGTCGACAAGAACTACGGCGCCACGCGCGTGGTGCACGATTTTTCCTGCCGCCTCCTGCGCGGCGACAAAGTCGGCCTGATCGGGCCCAACGGCAGCGGCAAGACCACGCTGCTGAAGTTGCTGCTCGGCGAACTCGCGCCCGATTCCGGGCAGGTCAGGCTCGGCAGCAAACTTGCGTTCGCCTATTTCGACCAGTTTCGCGCGGCGCTCGACGAGGAAGCCACGCTTGCCGACACCATTTCCCAGGGCGGCGATTACGTCGAGATCAACGGCGCGCGCAAGCACGTGATCAGCTATCTCGGCGATTTTCTGTTTCCGCCGGAACGCGTGCGCGCGCCGGTCAAGTCATTGTCGGGCGGCGAGCGCAATCGCCTGCTTTTGGCGCGCCTGTTCAGCCGGCCTGCCAACGTGCTGGTGCTGGATGAACCAACCAACGATCTCGACATCGAAACCCTGGAATTGCTGGAAGCGCTGTTGCAGGATTATTCGGGCACGCTGCTGCTGGTGAGTCACGACCGCGCGTTTCTTGACAACGTCGTCACCCAGACCATCGCGGCCGAAGGCGAGGGCAAGTGGAAGGAGTACGCCGGCGGCTACGCCGACTGGCAGCGCGCCCGCGCCGGCGCGGTATCCTCGACGCTGCGTTCCCCGCCGGACAAGGACAAGGCGCAAAAGGCGGAAAAGGCGCCGCCCGCGACGGGCGTTTCCCGCCCGCCGAGGCAACGCCTGAGCTACAAGGAGGGCCGTGAACTCGCCGCCTTGCCCGAGCGCATTGCCGCGCTTGAACGCGAGCAGGCGGAAATCAGCGCGTTGCTCGCCGACCCCGCGTTGTATCGTGAAGCGGGAACGCGCGCGCAGCAGTTGCAGCGGCGTTTCACCGCCATCGAACAGGAATTGACGCAGGCGCTGGAACGCTGGGAGGAGCTGGGCGCCAAGCAATGAAGAAACGCGCCGTCCGCGCGTCCGGGGTCAGAGCGAGGTTCTCACCGTCCACAGCTCGGGGAACATTTCGAGATCGAGCAGGCCCTTTAGGTAGGCGACACCCGCGGTGCCGCCGGTCCCGCGCTTGAAGCCGATGACGCGTTCCACCGTGGTGACGTGACGGAAGCGCCATTGGCGGAAGCGGTCCTCCATGTCGACCAGTTTTTCCGCGAGATCGTATAAGTCCCAGTGTTTCGCCGGATCGCGATAAACCTCGCCCCAGGCGGCTTCGACCGAGGCGTTGCGCACATACGCTTGCGTCCAGTCGCGCTCGAGACAGCCCTGGTCGATCGCGAAGCCGCGGCGGCCCAGCAGACGCAGCGCTTCGTCATACAGCGACGGCGCTTCGAGTTCCTGCGTCAGGCGCGCGGCGAGGCCGGGATGGTGCCGGTAAGGCGCCAGCATGGCGGCGTTCTTGTTGCCAAACATGAATTCGAGCAGGCGGTATTGATAAGACTGGAATCCCGACGACGCGCCGAGCGCCGGGCGAAACGCCGAATATTCGCTCGGCGTCAGGGTCGAGAGCACGTCCCACGCCTGGATCAACTGGTGCATGATGCGCGCGACCCGTGCCAGCATTTTGAACGCCGGCGCCAGGCTGCCCGCCTTGATGCAGTCGCGCGCCGCCGCGAGCTCGTGCAGCATCAGTTTCATCCACAGTTCCGTAGTCTGGTGCTGGACGATGAACAGAAGCTCGTTGTGATCGCCCGAGCGCGGATGCTGGGCGTCGAGCAACTGATCCAGCGCGAGGTAGTCGCCATAGCTCATGGCGGCGCTGAAATCGAGGTGCGCGCCGTCCGGCAAGCGGTCGGTTTTCGGCTCGTCGCCGGATTCCGTCTTGCTCATGCGTGGCGTGGGACGTTCAATCGATGTGGGCGCCGGATGCGTGCACGACCTCTGCCCATTTGCGGGTTTCCTGCCCGAGGTACTGCGCCGCCTGCTCGGGCTTGCCTCCCAATGGATCGAAGCCCATCGCCGTAAGCCTGCCGCGAAACTCGGCGTCGGCCAGCAGCAGGTTGATCTCGGCGTTGAGCTTGTCGACGATGGCCCGCGGTGTCCCATCGGGCGCCATCACGGCGTACCACGACGCTGACTCGAAGCCGGGCAGCCCCGCTTCCGCCATGGTGGGCACCAGGGGTAGCGCGGCCGAACGCCGCGGCGCGGCCACGGCGAGCGCGCGCACGGATCCGGCCCTGACGTAGGATGCAATGCCTGTAACGAGCTGGAACATGGCCTGGGTTTGCCCGGTCAGCAGGTCCTGGGTTGCCTGCGCCGGCGAAGTATACGGCACGTGGACGAGCTGGGTAGCGGTCAGCGATTTGTAGAGTTCCGCCGCGAGGTGCATGGAACTGCCATTGCCGGTCGAGCCGTAATTGAGTTTGCCCGGATGCGCGCGCGCATAGGCGGTGAATTCCGCCAGGGTGCTGACCGGCAGCGACGGATGCACCACCAGCACGTTGGGCACGCTGCCGATAAGAATAACCGGCGCGAGGTCGCGCTGCGGATCGAAGGGCATGCTCTGGTACAGGCTCACGTTGATCGCGAGCGTGCCTGACGCGCAGACAGCGAGCGTGTAACCGTCGGGCTCGGCCTTGGCGAGGGCCGTTGTACCGACGTTGCCGTTGGCACCAGGCTTGTTTTCCACGATGAATGTCTGCCCGAGCCTGCGGCCGAGGGCATCGGCCAGCAAGCGCGCCATCGGGTCGATGGTGCCGCCGGGCGGGTAGGGCACGATGAGTTTGATGGGCTTCGCCGGGTAATCGGCCGCGGCGGCTGCTGCTTGATGCGCCAGCAAGCCGACAAGTGCGATGGCAGCAATCGCGGGCATCCCAATGCGAAATACGGCTGCCTTTGCCGGAAACACCCGGCGCGAACTGAAGGAAAGGGGAAATACCATCACGCGGCGGCCATGCCAGTCGGAAGCAATTGGACAGTATTGCATCGAGAAGTCTTTATTCACAGGGCATATTCCACACTTGTCGCCGGCGAAGCCGCTTTTATCGCGCCGCGCAGTCCCGTGCTAACATGCAAAGCCATTCCAACACCGCCGATCATGCAGGAAAATCCGCGTATTTCGCTCGCTGGCAAGACCGCCCTGGTCACCGGCGCATCGAGCGGGCTCGGCGAGCGCTTCGCGCGGGTGCTGGCCTCTGCCGGGGCCAAAGTCGCGCTGGCGGCGCGGCGAATCGAGCGGCTGCAGGCGCTGCAGGACGAGCTTGAGCGCGGTGGCGCATCCTGCTGTGCCGTCGCCATGGACGTGACGCGGCTGGAGTCGATCGAAGCGGGAGTAGGCGCCGCGGTTGCGGCATTGGGGCCGATCGGGGTGCTGGTCAATAATTCCGGTGTTTCGGTGACGCGCCGCGCGGCCGAAGTGAGCGAAGCCGATTACGACAGCGTCATGGATACCAACGCTAAGGGCGCGTTTTTCGTGGCGCAGGCGGTCGGCCGGCGCATGATCGCAGGAGGGGCCGGCGGGCGCATCATCAATATCGCTTCGGTCGCCGGATTGCGCGCGCTGGGCCAGTTATCCGTCTATTGCATGTCCAAGGCCGCGGCGGTGCATATGACGCGGGCGCTGGCCCTGGAGTGGGGCCGCCACGGCATCAACGTCAATGCGATCTGTCCGGGTTATATCGAGACCGAAATCAACCGCGACCACTTTCAATCGGAAGCCGGGCAGAAACTCATCGGCCTGCTGCCGCGCCGGCGCCTCGGCGCGCCGGAGGATCTGGACGGTTTGCTGCTGCTGCTCGCTTCCGAGCAGTCGGATTTCCTCAACGGCTCCATCATCACCGCCGACGACGGCCTGTCGGTTACCTAGCCGGGCCGCCGGCTTCCTTGTGGCGGCCGCTTGGCGGGGTCGCCGGCTAGCCCTTTTTGTTGGTCGCGAAAAGCCTAAAGCTTCCCCCATTTCAGGACGTTATAGCAGGTAGTGCGCGCGGAGCGAGGCCGGTGCAGGCGGTCTGGCCTGTGGTGGAAGCCGCGGCGCGAGTCGGGGTTCCGACGCGGCATCAATAATTCAGTCGGGGGAGCGTCATGTTGCAAAGCGGCTTGTTCCTGTGGTGCGGCGCGCGTGCGCGCGGCAACGCGGCAGGCCCGCATTCCGCTTGCTGGCCGGGCTTTCAGCGGCGGGGGAGAGTGCGGTGAGCGCAAGGGACGGCAATGTGCATACGGGCGCCGCGCTGCGGGTCCTCTTGATCGAGGATTCGGAGTGGGACTACCTGCTGTTGCTGCAGGAACTCCAGCGCGGCGGCTACGCCCCTGCCGGGCACCGGGTGGAAACCGCCGCGGAATTGCAGGAGGCGTTGGCCACCCAGGCCTGGGATATCGTGCTGTGCGACCATCGCATGCCGGCCTTCGACAGCGTGGCGGCGCTCGAGGCGGTACGCCGGTTCGACCCCAGGCTGCCCTTCGTGCTGGTTTCCGGACACATTTGCGAGCAGCAGGCGGTGGCCGCGATTCGCGCCGGCGCCCAGGACTACGTGCTGAAATCCAACCTGGAACGCCTGGTGCCCACCGTCAGGCGTGAGCTGCGGCAATCGCTTGAGCGCCAGCGGCATGCGGCGCTTTCGCCCTCTGCCAACGATGGTGTTTTCAACGAGTCGAGCGAGGAGCAGTTTCTCCAGTTTGCCGCCAACATTCCGGAGTGTTTCTGGATTTACGACGTGGCCGGCGCCAAGGCGGTGTACGCCAACCCGGCCTACGAGTCGATCTGCGGCCGCCGCATCGAAGATCTGCTGAACGATCCCTCGGATTGGCTGCAGGCGGTGCACCCCGATGACATCACCCGCGTCAGGGCGGTGGTCGAGCGCGCGGCGCAAACCGCTTCCAGCGAACTCGACCAGGAATTTCGCGTGCTGCACCAGGACGGCAGCGTGCGCTGGGTGCATTTGCGCACCTTTGCGATCGCGGGCCGCCAGGTTGCGACGCGGCGCATCGGTGTGGTGGTGAGCGACGTTACCAGCTTCATCGCGCAGCAGGATGCATTGCGCGCGAGCGAAGTCGAGCAGCGCCGCCTGGCCAAGGTGCAGGAGGCGATCCTGGATTCGCTGTCGGCGAACATCGCCATTCTCGACGCCGACCTCAGGATTGCCGCCGTCAACCGCCAGTGGCGCGTATTCGCGCGCGGCAGCGAACTCGGCGCGGATGCCGACGGCGTCGGCTGCAGCTATTTCGATGTCTGCCGCCATGTCGCGGGTCCGGCCGGCGAAGATGCCGCCACGGCGCGCGCCGGGATCCTCGCGGTGTTGGCGGGCGAGCAGCCGGCGTTTGCCATGACTTACGCTTGCCAGGGCGCCGACGCCGAGCACTGGTACCGCATCAACGTGACCCCGCTCAACGCCGACCTGTCGCGCGGCGTGGTGGTCATGCACACCGACATCACCGATCGCATCGAGTCGGAGCGGCGCCTGGCGCAGCTCGCGCATTACGACACGCTGACCCGGCTCCCCAACCGCCTGCTGTTGCGCGACCGGCTGGAAAGCGCGGTAGTCTCGGCGCGGCGCAATCATTGGACCGCGGCCGTGATGTTCGTCGACCTCGACCGTTTCAAGTGGATCAACGACACGCTGGGCCACAACGCCGGCGACACGCTGTTGCAGGAAGTGGCGGCGCGCCTGACCAATTGCGTGCGCAACAGCGATACCGTCGGCCGCTTGGGCGGCGACGAATTCGCCCTGGTCCTGCAGGACGTCGGCGACGGCCAGCCCGCGGCGACGGTGGCGCGCAAGATCATCGACCTGTTGTCGCAACCCTTCACGCTGGAGGGCAAGGAATATTACGTCACCGCCAGCGTCGGCATCACGCTGTATCCCAACGATGCCGAGGATGCCGACAGCCTGATCAAGCACGCCGACACCGCGATGTACCGCGCAAAGGAACTCGGACGCAACAACTTCCAGTACTTCACCGCGGACATGAATGAGCGCGCGGTGCACAAAATGGAACTCGAGACCGACCTGCGGCGCGCGCTGGGACGCAACGAATTTGCGCTCGAATACCAACCCAAGGTGAGCTGCCACACCGGCGAAATCACCGGGGTCGAGGCGCTGCTGCGCTGGAATCATCCCGTGCGCGGCACCGTGCAGGCGGTGGAGTTCATCCCCATGCTGGAAGAGACCAGCCTCATCATCCCGATCGGCGAGTGGGTATTGCATACCGCTTGCCGGCAGGCGCGCGCGTGGCATGCCGCGGGCCTCGGCACGCCCACCGTCGCGGTCAACTTGTCGGGCCGGCAATTCCAGGCCGAAGACTTGTGCGACATGGTCAAGCACGCGCTCGACGCGGCCGGGCTCGAACCCGCTTTTCTCGAGCTGGAACTGACCGAAACCTACCTCATGCGCAGCCCGGAGGAGGCGATCGCCACCCTCAACCGCCTGAAAGCCACCGGCGTGCGCATTTCGGTCGACGATTTCGGCACCGGCTATTCGAGCCTGAGCTACCTCAAGCGCTTCCCGCTCGATGAGCTCAAAGTCGATCGCTCCTTCGTGCAGGACATTACCGGCGACCCCGACGACGCGTCGATCACGCGCGCGGTGATCACCATGGCGCACAACCTCAAGCTCAACGTGGTGGCGGAAGGCGTGGAAACCGAAGGGCAGCTGGGCCTCCTTATTGCGAACGGCTGCGATACGGTGCAGGGTTTTTACTTCAGCGGCCCGGTCAGCGGCGACGCCCTGGCCGCGATGCTGCGCGAGAAAAAACGCCTTGCCAGCAACCTGCTCAACGCCGGCGAACGCGTGCGCACGCTGCTGCTGGTGGACGACGACGAATCCATACTCGCCTCGCTCGAGTATCTGTTGTCGCGCGAGGGTTACCGGATATTCACCGCCGCCACCGCGGCCGCGGGCCTCGAACTGCTGGCGGCGAACACGGTCGACGTCGTGATCTCGGACCAGAGCATGCCAGAGATGACCGGGGTCGAATTCCTGCGCCGGGTGCGGCAATTGCACCCGCACAGCCTGCGTATCGTGCTGTCCGGATTCGCCGATCTGCAAACCGTGACCGAAGCGGTCAACGACGGCACGATTTATAAAGTTCTTGCCAAGCCCTGCGACGATACCGCGCTGAAAGCCAGCATCACGGAGGCATTCCGGCGCAAGGAAATGGCTGACGAGAACCGCCGGCTGGGCCGCGAGTTGCAGTCCAGCAACGACGAGCTGGCGCGGGTGAACCAGGAACTCGGCGTGCTGCTGGAGGAAAAATCGCGCCAGGTAATGCGCGACGAGGCGATCCTGGGAATCGCGCAGGAAGTCCTCGAGCACCTGCCGTGGCCGTTCCTCGGAGTCGACGACGAAGGCATGATCGCGGCAGCCAACGCGGGGGCGGAGAAGCTGCTCGGCAACGGCCACCCGCTGCTCGGAAGCTTTGCCGGCGAGCGCTTGCCGGAGGGCGTGCGCGGCTGGTTCGATGCGAACGACGGCAGCCCCAGGCGGATTGAAATTCAAGGCGAGGACTACATGATGACAAGGCACGCAATGGGGATGGGATCGCATTCGCGCGGCGCGCTGCTGGTGATGAAGCCGTTGGGAGCGCAGTCGTGAGCGCGGTAGTAGTGCCTCCTGCGGCTGCCGAAGCTGGCGGCGCGCAAGGGGCAGACGCGGCCGCGGCTCTCGCCAAACGTGCCGGCGTGTTCGACCGGTTGTCCCACATGTTCCGGCGCGCGGGTTCCGAGGTGACGACGCAGGCGCTGTTTCGCGCCATGATGGAATACCACGTCGAGCGCGAGGAGACGGGCAAATGAAGCCGATTACGCTCGATGACGTGTCCGTCGGCATCCGCGAGTTGCCGGCGCTGCCCGCGGTGGTGCTGCAATTGCTGGAGAGCTTCGACAACGACCGCGTCGACACCACTGAATTGGGACGCAAGATTTCGCAGGACCAGGCGCTGGTCGCCAAGGTATTGCGCGTCGCCAATTCCTCGTTTTACGGCATGCAGGGCCGGGTGGCCTCGATGCAGGATGCCATCGTGGTGCTGGGATTCAGGAGCGTCCGCACCCTGGTGGTAGCGGCGGCGGTGACCGGCAGCTTCCCGTCGACGAACCGCGAATGGTTCGACCAGCAGGCATTCTGGAAGCACAGCCTTGCGGTCGGGCTGGCGGCCCGGACGTTCGCCGATGCGCTCGGGATCAACACCGACCACGCCTTTACCGCCGGATTGCTGCACGACATCGGCAGGCAGGTCCTGGTGACCTGTTTTCCCGACCATTACAAGGCAGTGGTCGAGGCACGCAGGACGCGCGATTGCTTCAGCATCGAAGCCGAGCAGGCCGTGCTCGGTTTCGACCATACGCAAGTGGGAGCGGCGCTCGCCGCGCGCTGGAAATTCGCCCCGGCCATCGGCGAGGCAGTCAGGCTGCATCACAACGTCAGTGGCAAGGACGCGCCGCCGACGGCGGCTTTGATCCACCTGGCTGATGTGACCGCGCACGTGCTCGATTTGACCGGGGATCCGGCCGCCCTGGTGCCTTCGCTCGACGCTGCAAGCTGGAATCGCTTTGGTGTCGGCTGGCCTGAATACAAGCGTCGGCTGGCGACCATCGAGGACCAGCATCGCAGCGCCTCGCTCCTGCTGGCGGCTTAGTAGACCGGGGGCTTTGCCGCAGACAGCAGCGCTAACTGACTGACGGCTTGTGCAATGTGGCGCACGACCGCCAAAAAAAAGCCCCCGGACATGAGCATGAACCGAGGGCCCGTATCCGTAGTTGCCTTCAGGGAGGGGAAGGAACGCGCGGACACGTGAGGCATTCTGGACCGCGCCGGCGCCGGCTTCTGTACGCTAGCGCACAAAGGACCACAATTGTGTGATTTGTGGGATTCGGCCGACAAAGCGCGCCAGGCCCGGGGCCCGCGCCTCAGTGCCCGTTGCCGCGTCCCACGGTCCGGCGCCCTTTATTCCGCGGCGGCCCGTGAGGTCCGCCATTGCCGCGGCCGCCGGGGCGGCCACCGCCCTGGGGTTGCGCCGGGCGGGCATTGCGCCGCGCGTGGTTCTGTTTGTTCTGCTTGTCGCCACCGTTCCCGGCGAGCCCTTTCACTTTCCGGATCTCCAGCATCACCGCCTCGACGTCAGGCGAGCGGCCCTGGGGGTCGGTCTGCAGCGCCACCGTGCGCTGCTCTTCCAGCAGCTCCTGCAGCTTGCGCAGGGCCTCGCTGCACGCGACGGCGAGCCCTGAATCCTTGACCGCCTCCTGGCGATGCATCTCGATGTGCGCGATGCCGTCGGTGACTTCGTCGGATACGCCCTCGGGGTAGGTCCGGGCGCTGGCCTTGTTGAACGGGTCGTTCCCCTGGGTATTCATTGCATGAACCAGCCGTGGCTCACCACCATGGACTGGCCGGTCAGGGCATTGGAGGGGAAGGCCGCGAACAGCAGCGCCACTTCGGCGACGTCCGCCACCGTCGTAAATTCCCCGTCAACGGTTTCTTTCAGCATGACTTTCTTTATCACGTCTTCCTCCGAAATGCCGAGCGCTTTCGCTTGCTCGGGTATCTGCTTGTCCACCAGCGGCGTGCGAACGAAACCCGGGCAGATGACATTGGCGCGCACGCCGTGCTTGGCGCCTTCCTTGGCCATGGTCTTGGCCAACCCGATCAGCCCGTGCTTGGCGGTGACATAAGGCGCCTTTAGCACCGAGGCTTCCTTGGAGTGTACCGATCCCATGTAAATCAGGCTGCCGCCGCGGCCGGAAGCGTACATGTGGGGCAGGCAGGCCTTGGTGGTGAGAAACGCGCCGTCCAAGTGGATCGCCAGCATTTTCTTCCACTCGCTGAACGGAAACTCCTCCAGCGGATGCACGATCTGCACCCCGGCATTGCTCACCAGCACATCGACCCCGCCAAAGGCCTTAACGACCGCCGCTACGCCGGCGTTGACCTGTGCCTCATCCGTGACGTCCATCGCCACGCCCATCGCCTTTGCGCCCGTTCCCTTGATCTCGGCCGCGGTGGCGTCGGCTGCGGCCTGGTTGACGTCGGCGATCGCGACCCTGGCACCTTCGCGAGCATACACCAACGCGATTTCCTTGCCGATCCCGCTGGCAGCGCCGGTCACGATGGCGACTTTGTCCTTGAGTTTCATGCCTGCTCCTGTAGCTGTTTTCGAATATGGATGGCGACCGCCGACGCGGTCAGCCGCGATTCAATGCGCGAGGTCAAATACCCGGATTCCCTCGCCCATCGTGGAGCGCCGCAGCCACTCAGGGTGGTGGATGGTGCGGCGCGCATCGTCCAGGCCCGATTCCCACAACTGCTTTACCGTGGCCCGCGAAAAATCGTTATCTTTCGACGACGACGTGTAGCTGTATCGCCGGTTGATAAGGTGCACGATGTCAATCTTCGGGCCACGCAACGAATCGGAAAGCGCCCTGACGTCAGGATCGTTGGCCAGGTCCGCCGGCAGACGCTTGAGAACCCGCTGCAAGGCGTTGCGCAACGACTCCTGGTCGGTGACGCGCGAAGTGTTGAATCGGGTCTTGCTGGAGTAGATTATATCCTTATGCCGCTCCATTACCTGGTCGAGGTTTTGCGGCAACTCTCCCCTGGCGTTGAACAGGTCCACCTGCACGATCAATCCCTGCATCGTGGGCGACTCGTCGAGCACGTACCACAGCGGCGTGTTGGAAACGATGCCGCCGTCCCAGAAATGGCTGCCGTCGATTTCCACCGGCGCGAAGGCGGGTGGCAGCGCGCCGCTCGCCATCACGTGATCGAGCTCGATCGTATCGTATTCATTGTCGAAATACGTCGAGTTCCCGGTGTGCACGTTGACGGCGCCGACGCTGAAGCGGGTGTCGCGGCGGTTGATGAGATCGAAATCCACCATGTCGGTGAGGGTGCTTCGGAGCAGGCTGGTGTCGTAGACGCTGAGCGCGTTCGGATGGCCGTCGGGTACCAGCATGGCCGGCGGCACGCGCGGCGCGTAGAACCCCGGCACCCCGACCACGGCGCTCAAGGCCGCGCTGGCGCGGTTGAAAGCATGGTGCAGCGGATCGAAAAAAGTCGGGGCGTCGGCCGCCAGTCCTGATGACACCAGGTTCCAGAATTCGCGCAGCCGCTCCACGCGGTGGCCGTCGGGATTGCCGGCGATGAGCGCAGCGTTGATGGCGCCGATCGAGACCCCGGCGACCCAATTCGGTGCATAGCCGGCTTCGGCCATGCCTTCGAATATTCCGGCCTGATAAGCGCCCAGGGCGCCGCCGCCTTGTAGCACCAATACTATGTAATCGTAGCTGGGTTTGGCCGTGTCCGTCACGTTTGCCTGTTCGATTTGAGCGGAATTCTTATGGTACACGCTGGCGCCCAACCCGGCTTCGGCGTCATTGACTTTTGCGCCTGCTGCCATCTTTGCTGCCATCTGCCGCCAGGGCGCACTCGACATTGCTGCACCAGTGTTGCAGTATCATGTCAACTAACGGCATCGAGCATTGTCCAATTTCACAAGGTTTGCGTTAGACTGCGCGCGGATTCTGCGTCTGGGGGCAAAACGGCGCCCGTTGACCGCAGGCCAGTATGAGGATGACATATGACCTTGTTTAAGCTGGAGCATTCCAGGACCGAGTATTTTGCGGATTTCGCGGTGTACACCGTGGCCATCTTCCTGGCTTCTGTATATGTCGCACTCTACGCACCAAGCGCGGCGTGGCTGGAAGTCGCGGCAGCCGCGGCTGCCGGCCTGGCCACCTTCAGCCTGCTGGAATACCTGGTGCACCGTTTCGTGTTCCACGGGCCGGAACCGTTCCGGAGCTGGCACGCCGAGCATCACCGGCGGCCGCAGGCCCTGATCGGCACCCCAACGATCGTGACCGGAGCGATCCTGGTCCTCGTCATTTTTCTGCCGGCGGCGGTCATCGGCAATCGCTGGCTGGCTTTCGGCCTCTCCCTCGGCATGGCGATGGGATTCCTGGCGTATGGCTGGGTCCACCACTGGACGCACCATGGCCGCGCCCGCACCGGCTGGATGAAGAACCGCAAGCGCGTGCACGCGATACACCATGGCTCTGGCGGCGTTTGCCTGTACGGCGTCACCACCTCGGTGTGGGATCGCCTGTTTCGCAGCGTTTCGGTTTAAGGCGACTCTGCCTGCACGCCTCCCGCCGGCCGCAAATGGCAGGCGGCGAGATGACCGGGGCGTATTTCCTTCATCAACGGCTCTTCGATGCGGCAGCGTTCGATGGCGTAAGGGCAGCGCGTATGGAAGCGACAGCCCGGCGGCGGCTCGATCGGGCTTGGCACGTCGCCCGCGAGGATCACGCGCTTGCGCTCGGCTTCGGGATCCGGCAGCGGCACGGCTGACAGCAGCGCTTCGGTATAAGGGTGCTGGGGATCGGAAAACACCGCGTGCCGGTCGCCGGTTTCGACGATCTTGCCCAGGTACATGACGGCGACACGGTGGCTGATGTGCTCGACCACCGCGAGGTCGTGGGCGATGAACAGGAACGAGAGGCCAAGCTCGTCCTGCAGGTCCATCAGGAGATTGATGACCTGGGCCTGCACCGAAACGTCGAGCGCGGACACCGGCTCGTCGCAGACGATGAGCTTGGGTTTCGGCGCGAGCGCGCGCGCGATCCCAAGGCGCTGGCGCTGGCCTCCTGAAAATTCGTAGGGATATTTCACCAGCTGGTCGGGCCGCAGCCCGACGCGCTCGAACAGCGCCGCTACCCGGTCGCGGATTGCGGCCTCGGGCAGATTCTCGAAATTGCGAATCGGTTCGGCGACAATGTCGATGGCGCGCAGGCGTGGATTGAGCGAAGAATAGGGATCCTGGAACACGGCCTGAAGTTTGCGCCGGTAAGGGCGCATGGCCGCATCGTCGAGCGCATCGATGCGCTCGCCCTGCCAGTGCACACTGCCTGAAGTCGGCGCCAGAAGTTTCAACGCCAGCCTGCCGGTGGTGGATTTGCCGCAACCGGACTCGCCCACCAGCGCCAGGGTCTCGGACTCGTTGATATGGAAGCTCACATTGTCAACCGCGTGCACCCGGCCGCCGCCCCGCACCGGGAAGTGCTTGACCAGCTCGCGCGCGTCGAGCAGGGGATGAGCGATGCTTTGTTCGGTATTCATGCGCCAGTGCGCGCGATGCGGTCGGCTTCCCAGCAGGCCACCTGGTGGCCCGGCGCTTTTTGCTCGAGCGGCGGATATTCCGCGTGGCATTGCGCCGTGGCGTAGGCGCAGCGCGGCGCAAAAATGCAGCCGGGAATATCCTCTTTCAGCGATGGCACGCGGCCCGGGATTTCGGCCAGGCGCCGCCGCGTAGCCAGTTCGGCCGCGCCCAGGCGCGGGATCGATTTCATCAGTCCCAGCGTGTACGGGTGGCGCGGCTGCGCGAACAATTGCCTGACCGGCGCTTCCTCCACCTTGCGCCCGGCGTACATCACGACCACGCGCTGGGCCATTTCGGCAACCACGCCCAGGTCGTGCGTGATCAGCACGATGGCGGCGCCGGTCTTGCTTTTGAGTTCGCGCATGAGGTCGAGAATCTGCGCCTGGATGGTCACGTCGAGCGCGGTGGTCGGCTCATCGGCAATCAACAGCCGGGGGTCGCAGGCGAGCGCCATCGCGATCATCACGCGCTGACGCATGCCGCCCGAGAGCTGGTGCGGGTATTGATTGAGCCGCCGCTCCGGTTCCGGCGTTTTGACGAGCTTCAGGAGCTCGATCGCGCGTGTGCGCGCCTGCTCCTGCGACAGCCCGCGGTGCAATCTGAGAACCTCGCCAATCTGGCGGCCGACGGTGAGCACCGGGTTCAGGGACGTCATCGGTTCCTGGAAAATCATCGAAATGCGGTCACCCCGGACCTTGCGCATTTCGGTTTCCGGCAGCGTGAGCAGGTCGCGGCCTTCGAACACGATGCGGCCGGCGAGGGTGCGTCCCGGGGGTGAAGCGATGAGGCGCAGGATCGAGAGCGAAGTCACGCTTTTGCCGCAGCCCGATTCGCCGACGATGGCGAGCGTCTCGCCAGGGTCGACCGAGAATGACACGCCGTCCACTGCGCGCACCACGCCGTCGCGCGTGTAGAACCAGGTCTTGAGCCCGTCGACTTCGAGCAGCGGCACGCTCATGGCGTCACATCCTGCGCGCGAGCCGCGGGTCGAGCGCGTCGCGCATGCCGTCGCCCAGCAGGTTGACTGAGAGCACGGTCAACGACAGGCAAATGCCCGGAAAAATGACAAGGTAGCCCGCGATCTGGAACAGGCTGCGGCCTTCCGCCATGATGTTGCCCCAGCTCGGGATGTTGGGCGGCGTGCCGGCGCCGATGAACGAGAGGATGGCTTCGGTAATCATGGCGGAGGCGCAGACATAAGTCGCCTGCACCAAAAGGGGCGCCATCGTGTTGGGCAGGATGTGGCGCAGCAGGATGCGCGGCAAGGTGGTTCCGGCGGCGATGGCCGCCTCCACATAGGGTTCTTCGCGCAGGGTCAGCACCAGGCTTCTTACCAGGCGCACCACCCGCGGCATTTCGGCCACGGTAATGGCGATGATGACGTTTTGCATGCTCGCCTTGGTGAGCGCCATCAGCGCAATCGCCAACAGCACCGGTGGAATCGACATCAGGCCATCCATGATGCGCATGATGACGGCATCGAGCCAGCGCAGATAGCCGGTGACGAGGCCGATCGCGAGCCCCAGCGCGGTGCTCGCGATCGCCACCGCGATGCCGATTGTCAGCGATACGCGGGCGCCGTACAGCACGCGGCTGTAGACGTCGCGTCCCAGCATGTCGGTGCCGAACCAGAATTCGGCCGAAGGATGCTTGAGCCGCAGCGCGGGCGCCACCGACTCCGGATCGACGGTGCCGAGCCAGGGCGCGAACGCGGCCATGCCGGCCATTGCCAACAGCACCACCGCGCCGGCGATGGCGGTCGGATGACGGCGAAAAGCCTCACGAAAACGTCTCCAGGTGGGCGATTCCGAGGCGGGTTGGCCCTCAAGCGCGAGCGTCGCCATCAGTAGCGGATGCGCGGATCGAAAAACATGTAGCTCAAGTCGACCAGCAGGTTGACGAGCACGTAGGCCGCGGAAAAAATCAGGATTACGCCCTGGATGATCGGATAGTCGCGGCGCAAAATCGCATCCACCGTCAGTCGGCCGATACCGGGAATGGCAAACACGGTTTCGGTAACCACCGCGCCGCCGATCAGCAAGGCGATGCCGATGCCGATGATGGTCACGATCGGCACTCCCGCATTCTTCAACGCATGGCCGATCAGCACCGCGGGCGGCGCCAGCCCCTTGGCTTGCGCGGTTCGGATATAGTCCTGCGCCAGCACGTCGAGCATGCTGGCGCGGGTGATGCGCGCAATGAGCGCAATGTAGACGGTGCCGAGCGCGATGCTCGGCAAAATCAGGTGCCTCAACCAGTCCCAAAAGTCTTCATGGATGCTGCGGTAGCCTTGCACCGGCAGCCACTCGAGATCGATCGAGAACACCAGGATGAGAATGTACGCCAGCACGAATACCGGCACCGAGAAACCGAGGACGGAGAACGCCATCACTGCGCGGTCGAGCCAGCTTCCGGCGCGGGCCGCGGCCACCACGCCGAGGGGCACCGCGACGGCCACCGCGAGCACCAGGGTAAGCAGGGTCAGGGAGGCGGTCGGCTCGACGCGCTGCCCGATGAGGTGGGTCACCGGCAGGTTGGTGAAAATCGAGGTGCCGAGGTCGCCATGCAGCAACGCCCATACCCAGCCGCCGAAGCGCACGAAGAAAGGCTCGTTGAGGCCGAGCTTTTCGCGAATGCGCCGGATATCGTCGTCAGTCGCCGCATCGCCGGCAAGGATCGCCGCCGGGTCGCCCGGCGTGAAATACAGCAGGGAAAAGACGACGAGTGCGACCACCGCCATCACGATGATCGTGGAGAACAGGCGGCGGATTACGTAGGCGAGCACCTGGCTATGTCACTGAAGCGACGAAGGCTATACCGTTTTGGATCATCGCATCTTCGCGAACAGCAGCTCCTTCGATTCGCCTAGATGACATCGTGTGGCGTCAACGCAGCCGCATCGCCACTCAAAACGACGTCATTTTTTCTCGACGTTCCACAACAGGTTGATCGGCGCAATAATCACGCCGCTGATGTTCGAGCGGTAGGCCGTGGGCAGGATAAACTGCCCGGTCGGCACGAAGGGCACGAACTCGAAAGCGCGCTGCTGCACCGCCTCGGCCGCTTTCTTCGACGCCGCGGCGTCGGGTGCGGCAAACCAGGCTTCGCGCAATTCCTCGATTTTTGCGTCGGTCGGCCAGCCGAACCAGGCTTTGTCCCCGTTACCCCGCAGCGGGAAATTGACTGCAGGATTCACCATGTCGGGTCCTACCAGCCAGGTATGGAAAATCGACCAGCCGCCTTTTTCGACCGGTTCCTTTACCGAGCGCCGGGTAATCAGCGTGCCCCAGTCGCCGGCCTGGATTTCGGCGTTGAGCCCGAGTTTTTTCAGCACTTCCAGGGTCAGCAGCGACTGCGCATGCACGATAGGCTGGTCGGTGGCGTCGATAATGACGATTTTTTCGCCTTTGTAGCCGGATTCCTTGACGAGTTCTTTGGCTTTGTCCCAGTTGCGCGGGCCCTTCAACGGTCCGGCGCCGACTTCGCTCGCGAGCGGCGTGCCGCAGGTGAAGTACGAATAACAGGGGTTGCCGTTCTTGAGGTCGCCCGCGATACCGATGACGTAGTCCGTCTGCGTAATGCCGTACATCACCGCCTGGCGCATTTTCTCGTTGTTGAACGGCGGGTACAGGAAATTGAAGCGCAGGATTCCCATCGACCCCAGTGGATCGATGTTCTTCACCGTCACGTCCTTGTTCTTGGCCAGCAGCGGGATGAGGTCGGGTGGCATTTGCTCCCACCAGTCGGCCTCGCCGTTGTTGATGGCGGCGGCAGCGGTTGCCGAATCGGGAATGTAGATCCACTCCACGCGATCGACCTTCACCACCTTGCCGCCGGAAGCCCATGACGGCGGCTCTTTGCGCGGCACGTAGTCGGTATTCTTCACGTACACCACCTTGCTGCCCGGAACCCATTCCTCCTTCACGAATTTGAAGGGGCCGGAGCCGGTGGCGTCCTCGATATTCTTGAACGCGTCAGTCTTGGCGATGCGCTCGGGCATGATGAAGGGCACATTCGACGACGGCTTCGCGAGCGCTTCGAGGGTCAGCGGGAACGGTTTCTTGAGCTTCAGCTTGAAGGTCTTGTCGTTAACCGCTGTCCACCCTTCGGTTGCCTCGGCGAGTTTCTGCCCCAGCGCATCGCGCTTGGACCAGCGCTCGATGGAGGCGATGCAATCGGCCGGCCTGACCGGCGCGCCGTCGTGGAATTTGAGGCCGTCGCGCAGGGTAAAGGTGTAAGTGAGCTTGTCCTTGCTCAACTCATACTTGTCGACCATCTGTGGCTTGACCTCGAACTTGTCGTTCATCGCAAATAGCGTGTCGTAGACCATGTAGCCGTGATTGCGCGTGATGTACGCGGTGGTGGTGATCGGGTCGAGGATGCGCAGATCCGCCTGCGGGATGAATTTGAGGGTCTTCTGGGCTTGCGCAGGCGCAGCCGCGAGGAGCAGCGCCGGGCCGAGTAGCAGCGCCCACAGCGCGGGCGCAATTCTTTGCATGAATTTGTGCATAAGACACCTCAATGGAATTGTTATGAAGATCGCTTCGGGGTCGCACGCCACGGGCGAGACAATACGCCGGGCACGACCCGGACGCGACCACTCCCGCGCCGATTCTACGATAAATCCCGCCCGCGGGACGATCGAAAAACCGGATGCCGTCCATTGGACCGGGCAGGGCTCGCTTTGTGGCAGAATGTCTGCGCCACACATCCGACGCCTCCACATGATCTCCCAGCACGATATCCGGCTTGCCCAGCCGCGCGACGCCGCGCGTATCGCGGTGATGTCGCGCGATTTCATCGAGTCCGGCCTCGGCTGGCGCTGGACCGAGGAGCGCATCGCGAAGTGCATGCGCGACGCCACCATCAACGTGGTGGTCGCGGGCGAGGGCGCGCAGCTCTCCGGCTTCGGCATCATGGAATACCGCGACGAAGAGGCGCACCTGCTGCTGCTCGCGGTGCAAATGGCGGCGCGCCGCCACGGCGTCGGCAGCGCCCTCATGTCCTGGCTCGAGGCCACGGTGCTCACCGCGGGAATCGGCATGGTCTATCTCGAATCAAGGCTTAACAACCGCGAGGCGCGGGCCTTCTACAAGAAGCTCGGCTACCGCGAACTCGCGGTCAAGCCGCGCTATTACCGCGGCCGCGAAGACGCGATTCGTCTCGCCAAGGATTTGTGGGCGCCGCGCTAGCCAAGCGTTCCGTGATGGCCGCCGTTCTGCTGGCCGCCGGTGAAGCGCGCCGGCTCGGCGGCATTTGCAAGCCGCTTCTGGAACTCGATGGCGTTCCGCTGGTTCGCCGCAGCGTGTTTGCGCTGCGCGAGGGTGGCGTCGAAGAAGTGGTGGTCGTGCTCGGCCACTGCGCCGATGAGGTCGAGTGCGCGCTGCGGGATTTGCCCGTCACAATCGTGCGCAACCCGGACTACGGCCGCGGCCAGATCGGGTCGTTGCGCGCCGGCCTCGCCGCGCTGTCGCGGGATATCGACGCGTTCATGGTGGCGCTCGCCGATCAGCCGCTGATCGAAGCGCGGGACATTTCCGCGCTTGTCGCTGCTTACCGCGCGCGCGGGGAGGGCGCGGTACTGCTGCCCTGCGTCAACGGCGAGCGCGCCAATCCCGTGGTGTTCGAAGCCGCGGTGCGCGACGAAGTGCTCGCGGGCGACGGCGACTTCGGCTGCCGGCAATGGATCGACCGCCATCCGGCGCGTATAGTGCGCTTCGATACCGATAACGAGCATTACCGCGTGGACGTCGACACACCGGAAGACCTGGCTGGCTTCGAACGGCGTTACGGCCGTGCGTTGCGCGTCGCCGTGGTTGCCGCGACATCCAATCACGCAAAAAACTGAGGATATATGATGCGTTTCGCAAATCCGCCGGCAATCCACACGCCAACCCGCAGAAGCTGCTTGTTTGCGGCAGCAGTCCTGATGATGGCGCTGCACGCCAACGCCGCAGACCCGGCGGCCGACGGCTCACCCTCAGTCAGGGTCCGCGACAAAGTGGTGTTCCAGGTGAGCGACGCCGACCCCAAGAAATGGACGCTCGCCCTCAACAACGCGAAAAATATCCAGGCCGCCCTCGGGCGCGACAATGTCGACATCGAAATCGTGGCTTACGGGCCCGGCATCGGCATCCTCAAGGGCGATTCGGAGGCCAAGGCCAAGGTCGAGGAAGCCCAGTCGGCCGGCGTGAAGCTGGTGGCCTGCGAGAACACCATGGCCTCGCAGAAACTCGTCAAGACGGAAATGCTGCCGGGAATCAGCTACGCGCCCGCCGGCGTGGTGGAAATCATGCGCAGGCAGCAGGAAGGCTACGCCTACATCAAGCCGTGAGGCGCCACGGGGCCGAACCGATTGGGGCGCAATAGCGGATAATTCCAACTTCGGCCTGATGGCGCGACCGGCGCTAGTGCGGCCACCCCTCGAAATTGCAGCCAACCGCAACAGGAGAAAACATGTCTGACCAGAACGATTTGCATAGAGCGCTGATGAAAGTGACCGCCCGGGCGATGGCCCTGGAAGCCCTCATCATGGCCGTCATTGGACAGTCCAAGGACAAGCTCGAAATACTCAAGGCATTCGAACACGTGGTCGAAAACGACTCGACCCGCACGCTGTTCGAAAGCGAGTTGAAGGATTACCCGGAGAACGAGCTGCCCGGGGCCTACGACAACTTGCTGGTCCAGTTGTCAGCACTGTGCCATTGAATTAGAAAAACTATGCCCTGATACCTGCGCGAGGCCAGCGGGGGTTGAGCCGTGATCGCCAGGTACCGCGTTGCCTGCGCGTGCGCCGTGAGCCTGCGATAGCTACACGACCGCAGGCGGCGCGACTCACTTCCTGAAGTGCGTGCTGGCTTTTTCAACCGCCTCGCGAAACGCCGCCCAGGCTTCGTCGGCGCCTTTCGCAAGGTCGACCCAGGCGTCGCCTGCGGCAGCCTGCAGCAGCTTCATCTGATACATCGCCGACTCGCGGTGCTGTCTCAGGATTTCGAGCTGGCGATCGATCTCCGGCTTCATTTCCGCATGGGCGGTCCTGGCCTTGGCTTCCCATTTAGTCACTTCGGTGTTCCAGTTGTCGATCTGGGCTTTGAGTTTCTCGGCATATTCATCGCGTGTTTTCATGGTTTCTCCTTGCGTGCGGACAGGCTGACAACGGATCGCGTTGACACGAATCCGGCGCGACCGGCGCCGGTGACATATTGCATACGCTACGCCAGGAATGGCAGGAAACCAAGCCCCGGCTTGTGGCCGCCAATGGACGCAATGCCACTCACCTCAACGATTCGATTCAAAAAAAGGTCGGGTACGGAAATTCTGGCGGTCATTCTAAAAGTCTGTGCGTGGCCACTTTAAGTCTAAAGGGGATGCGGCGTTTGCCGCCACTGCCGCAAAGCAGCCCTTCCGGAGTAATATTTTGTCCAGAGACCGAGCAAGGAGAATTTGCATGGTAAGCACATCGAGCAGGGCGGCGAAACCGAAGGCGAAATCCGCCAAAACACCGTCCGCCGCAAAAGGGGAAAACGGCCCGGTCACGCTGCTGGTCGCGACGCGTAAAGGCGCGTTCATGGTCAAGTCCGATAAACCGCGCCGCACCTGGAAGACCAGCGGGCCGCTGTTTTTCGGGCACATCGTCCACCACATGATGCTGGACCCGCGCGACCGCCGCACTTTGCTGGTGGCGGCGCGCACCGGCCATCTGGGGCCGACCGTATTCCGCTCGATGGATTTCGGCAAGACCTGGAAGGAAGCGGCCAAGCCACCGGCGTTCCCCAAAGCGGCCGACGGGCAGAAAGGCCGCGTGGTGGACCATGTGTTTTGGCTGACGCCGGGCCACGCCGAGGAACCGGGCGTGTGGTACGCGGGCACCTCGCCGCAGGGCCTGTTTCGCAGTGAAGACGGTGGCGTGTGCTGGTCGCCGGTGTCGGGCTTTAACGACCATACGATGTACCGCAAATGGACGGGTGGCGAGCAGGACGGCACGCCCGACGGCCCCAAGCTGCACTCGGTGCTGGTCGATCCGCAGGACGCGCGCCACTTGTATATCGGCATGTCTAGCGGCGGCGTTTTCGAGAGCAACGACCGCGGTGGCGACTGGCATCCGCTTAACAAGGGCTGCACCATGGATTTTCTGCCGGACCCGAACGCGGAATACGGGCACGACCCGCATTGCGTGCGGCTGCATCCGCTCGCCCCCGACATTCTTTATCAGCAAAACCATTGCGGCATTTACCGCATGCACCGCGGCGAGGGCGTGTGGAAACGCATCGGCAGCAACATGCCGAAGTCGGTCGGCGACATCGGCTTTCCCATGGTGCTGCATCCGCGCGACCCGGCATCGGCGTGGGTGTTCCCGATGGACGGCACTTCGGTGTGGCCGCGCACCAGCCCCGGTGGCAAGCCCGCTGTATACAGAACGCAAAACGCGGGCAAATCTTGGCGCCGACTGGATTCAGGCCTGCCGCGAGAGCAGGGCTGGTTTACCGTCAAGCGCCAGGCGATGACGGCCGACGCCCACGACCCGGTCGGCCTTTATTTCGGCACCACCGGCGGCGAACTCTGGGCGAGCAAAAGCGAAGGCGCGAAATGGACCTGCATGGCGCGGCATTTGCCACATATCTATGCGGTGGAAGCAGCACAAATGGCGCGTTAAGCACCAACGGAAAATGAAAGTATTGATTCCTTCGCCGCTGCGGTCTTACTGCGCGGGCAAGTCCGAGGTGGAAGCGGGCGGCGCGAATTTAAGCGAACTGCTCGCCGATCTCGACCGGCGTTATCCTGGGATTCGTTTTCGCATGATCGACGAGCAGGATGGGATACGAAAGCACATGCGGGTGTTTGTGAATTCTGACGAAGTGCGGACGTTGGATGTGGGGTTGGGCGCTTCGGATGAGGTTATGATTGTGCAGGCATTGAGCGGGGGGTGACTTGTAGGACGAAGAATAAATCGCTTGGAGCACCCAGTGACCTCGTAATCGCAGAAGCACCTTTCCCATGAAGATAAACATCGACTTCAGCATCTTATACTCCCCCACCGGGGCATTTGGTAACGTAACCGGAAAACTTGAATTGCCGGCCCCGCCAAAAATTGGAGACGTAATCACGCTGTTCAAAGACAACATGACCGAATTTGGCCCCGAATTTTCTGGGAGCCTACGCGTAGATTCGATTACTTCGGTGCATAGTGAAATAGTCGATACAGAGATCTTTGACCTCGAATTCGTGGTGCTGAATTCGTACGAGAAGGCAAAAAAATTGGCCAATAGACTGGAAACCGAATGCGGGCTATTCTGTCCTGAGTATGAACGTTCGTATAACGAGCACAATCTACGCGGAGATTGATCACCAAATCCGGACTCTATCCTCCGGCGCAATATAAAGCGCATCCCCCGGCTTCACATCAAACGCGCCATACCAGGCGTCGATATTGCGCACCACGCCGTTCACCCGGTATTGCCGCGGTGAATGCGGGTCGCTTACCACCTGCTGTTTGACGAATTGTTCGCTGAATTTGCCGCGCCAGGCCTGCGCCCAGCCGAGGAACACGCGTTGGTCGCCGGTGAGACCGTCCAGCACGGGCGCGGGCCCACCATTCAACGACGCGTGGTAGGCGTCGAGCGCCATGATCAGTCCGCCCAGATCGGCGATGTTTTCGCCCATCGTGAGCTCGCCGTTGACGTGGCTGCCGGGCACCGGCTCGAACGCGCTGTATTGCGCGGCGAGCCGTTTGGCGCGCGCTTCGAATTTGCTGGCGTCGTCCGCGGTCCACCAGTCGCGCAGCGCGCCCCGGCTGTCTAACTTGCGGCCCGCGTCGTCGAAGCCGTGGGTCAATTCGTGGCCGATCACGCCGCCGATGGCGCCGTAGTTGATCGCAGGGTCGGCGTCGGGGTCGAACATCGGCGCCTGCAGGATGCCCGCCGGAAAAACGATATCGCGCAGGCTGCCGTTGTAGGCGTCATTGGTTTGCGGCGTCATCAGCCACACGCTCTTGTCCACGGGATCGTTAAGTCGGCCCGCCTGGAACGCCCAGTCGGCTTCGGCCGCGCGCCGCACGTTACCGACGAGATCGTCGGCGCGAATTTCGACCTTATCGTAATTGCGCGGGTGGTCGGGGTAGCCCACCTTGATCACGTAGGTATCGAGTTTGCGCAAGGCCTCGATGCGCGTGGCCTCGCTCATCCAGTCGAGCTTTTCCAGGCGCGCGCGGTAGGCGGCTTTGATGTTCGCGACCAGGCTTTCGATTTTGGCCTTGGCCTCCGGCGGAAAATAGCGCGCGGAATACAGCTCGCCCACCGCCCAGTTGAGGGTGCCGAAGCAGGAGTCAGGGCTCGCGCCGCAATCGCCGCCTGCCACCGCGGAATTCGCGCGCTTCCAGCGCGGGCGCTGCTCTTTTTGCGCGGTGAGCGTTTTAGCGTGCAGCTCGAAGTGCGCATCGACAAACGGTTTGGACAAATACGGCGCGGCGCGGTCGGCGATATGGAATGCCTGCCACGCCTGTAACGTTGCCGACGGCGTGCTTGCGATCAGCGCCGCGAGTTCGGGGAAAGCGCTCTTTTCGTTGATCACCACGCGATTGACGGCGCCCAAATGGGCGGCCGCGAAAAACGCTCGCCAGTCGAACCCCGGCGCGAATGCGGTCAGCTGATCGACGGTCATGGGGTTGTACATGGCCGCCACATCGCGTTCCTGCACCTTGGTCCAGCTTGCTCTTGCGATTGCGGTTTCGAACGCGACCACTCTTTTCGCGTTGGCCGCGGCGTCCGGCCAGTGCACCAGGCCCAGCAGCCGCAACACGTAGTCCTGGTAAGCGGCTTTCGCCGAGGCGAAGCCGGGCTGGAGATAAAAATCGCGGTCGGGCAGGCCGAGGCCGCCCTGGCCGACGTAGATCGCGTAGCGGTCCGGGTCGCTGAGGTCGGCGTCAATGCCCAGGGCAAACACCGAGCCTTGCAGGCCTTCTATGCTCCTGCCCATGAGCGCGGCGACGGCTTTGCGGTTTTTCCCCACCTTCACCGCCGCGAGTTCGCCGTCAAGCGCGTGCGCGCCCCTGGCCTCGATTGCCGCCTCGTCCATGAACGAACGGTAGAACGTGCCGACCTTCGCCTCAACATTCCGCGGTTGGGCGTTGCCGTCGGACGCCGCCTGTTCCAGCAACTTGCGCAGCCGCGTGTCGATGGTATCGCTCATGACAAGCCGCAGCGACATGCCGGGCTTGTCCGCGGGCACCGGCGTTTTGTCGATCCAGGCGCCGTTGGCGTAACGGAAAAAGTCCTTGCCGGGCGGTGTGGAAAAATCCGCGCCCGCGGTGTCGAGTCCGAAGGCGCCATATTGGGGCTGGCCGGCGATGGAGGTTGCCGAAATTGTAACAAGCGCGGCAAGTGCGCCGATGGTGAGGCAGGTGCGTGCCGTCGCTGTATGTTGTGGCATGTGTTCTCTCGGGAAAGAATGCGCGTGTGGCGGAGGTGCGCCGATATCGCATTCTAATGAAGTTCGGCTTTGGCGAATTGGTTCAAACCCGCCGGCAATAGTGATACGAACCCGTCACCCGAAAAAGGGCATCCCCGGCCGGCACACCCCGGTTTACGTTTCGTCCATGGATTTACGCGTTCTGTCATGTTTTCCGTTGTCGCGCCGATTGACCCTGCTTAACATTGGCGTTATTGCCAGGATCGGCTTGGATTCAAGAGAGGGACCAGCGTTGGCGCAGCGAAATGGACACTGGATTTTTCGGGCGCCGGGCGACGTCGAACGCATCGAAGCCTGCCTTTCGGGCGTGTCCTTCGCGCGGCATCGCCACGATACCTATACGATCGGCATCACTCTCGAAGGCGTGCAGAGTTTCGACTATCGGGGTAGCGCCCGTCATTCGCTGCCCCGTCAGCTGGTGATTCTGCATCCTGACGAACTTCATGATGGCCGCGCCGGTGACGGCGTTGCCTTCCGCTACCGGGCGGCCTATATCGCGCCTGCGCTTATTCAGGATGTGCTGGGCGGAAGACCGTTGCCATTTGTCGATACCGGCGTTTCCAGCGATCCGCGCCTTCAGCGCGCGGTCTTCGCACTGCTGGAGGACTACGATCGCCCGCTGACAGTACTCGAGCAGCAGGATGCACTTTACGATCTCGCGAAGGCGCTGCAGGCGGTTGGCGGCGATGCGCGGCCGATCAAGAGCTTCAACCGCACGGCGGCGCTATGCGCACGCGACTATATCGATGCGCATATCGAACAGAGCTTCTCGCTCGATGACCTGGAACGCGTGACACGGCATGATCGCTGGCAATTGTCGCGGGACTTTCGCGCGATGTTCGGCACCAGTCCGTACCGATACCTGATTGCGCGGCGGCTGGACAAGGCGCGCCAACTGATGCTCGGCGGCAGCGCCAGCGTCGACGCCTCTAACGCGTGCGGATTCTCCGATCAAAGCCATTTCGGACGCTTGTTCAAGAAGACTTTTGGATTGACGCCCAATACCTGGCTCAACGCCCGAGCGGCTGCACAATCGTTCTATACCGGCTGAACGCGTCCGCCGATACTCGGCTGCATGTGTTCACGCGCCATTTATCCGGCACGCGCGGCAAAGGGTTGGCTGCCCTGGGGCCTTCTCGTGCCCTTCCTCGGCCTCGCGTTTGTTGCAGCAACGGTCGGTGGCTGCGTAGCCGGCCTTCAGCATGCCCATCTGGTCGACGCGCAGGAAAACCCAATTGGTTTGACGGGTTTCATGGCCTTCCTGCTGCTTCCTTTCGGGGCACTTGGACTTGTAGTCCTGGCCTGGGTTCGCTTTGTCGAACGGCGTCCGCTGGCTTCGATCGGTTTGGCAGCTGGCCATCCACTGCACACATTTCTCGGCGGATTGCTGGCCGGCATTGCAATGGCGGTGATCATCGTCGCCGGAATCTGGTCGGTCGGCGGCTTTGACGCGGGCGCCTTTGCCGAAGCGTTCAGTTCCAGGACCGCCCTCGGCAGCATCGCGATCCTGCTGACCGGTTTCTCGTTGCAATCCAGTGTCGAAGAACTGCTGTTTCGCGGCTGGATGCTGTCCGCCGTTGCGCACAAAATCGGAATCGGGGCTGCAGTACTGCTCACGTCCGCAACGTTCACGCTGTTCCATCACGAGGATAGCTCGAGCTGGCTGTTTGCGACCAACGTCGCCCTGTTTGCGCTATTCGCCTGTTGCTGGGCCATCTCCACCGGCAACATCTGGGGTGTCATGGGCTGGCACGCAGCATGGAACTGGCTGTTCGCAACCGGCTTTGAACTGCGAGTCACCGGGCTGGACACACACTTGCCGGCGTTTCTAGTAAGACTCGTTCCGCACGGACCCGACTATTTGACGGGTGGCGCACTGGGTCCCGAAGGCAGCTTCATGTGCAGCCTCGTCCTGCTCGGCGGAATGGGATTTTTCGCTCTGCGCACCCGCCGGGAAGGCCACAAAACAAAGGAGTCGGGATAAATTGGGTCGGCGCAAGTTTTCTTCGAGAGTGCAAGGAAATCTGACATCGACCCCATTTATCCCCTTATTGCCACACAGGGAGAAGCCATGTTGTTATCGTTGTTTGCAAGCCGGATATCTCGTCGCCTGTCATTCGTCTGCTCCATTGCGGTGGTTTCGACCGCAACGGCAGATACAGGCGGCTTACCAAATTTCCCCGAGGACCCGCAGACGCATCACTGGGAGAAAGTCGGCGAGGGCGTGTACGCGTTCATTTCGCCCCCGGGGATTACCCCGCTGGTTACGGGCAATTCGCTGGTCGTCATCGGCGATGACGGCTTGCTGGTGGTCGATAGCGGGCAGTTCCCTTCGCTGGCGCGCGCGGAGATTGCCGAAATCAAGAAGTTGAGTCCGCTGCCAGTTCGCTATGTCGTAAATACGCACTGGCATCCCGACCACTGGGTCGGAAACGGCGAATTCCGCAAGGCGTGGCCCGGGGTTGCGATCGTATCGACACGGAACACGCTTGCCCTAGCGCAAGCGGGCGCGGGCGAAGTCACGCCGGCGTACGCCGCGGCAATGCTGGCTTCCCTCGACAAAGCCATCGCGCAAGGCGGCAAGCGGCGCGACGGCACGCCGCGGCCGGCGCAGGAGATCGCCTATCTCGATATGGCGCAGGCGCAGCTAAGGAAATATCATGCCGAACTCGAAACGGTGAAGCTGGCGTTCCCGGACGTGGTATTTACCAACGAGCTCGATCTTTACCTCGGCAAGCGGTTGGTCCAGGTGCGTTTCCTCGGGCGGGCAAATACCGGCGGCGATGCGATTGTTTATGTGCCCGACGCGAAGGTGTTGGCGGCAGGGGACATGTTGACCGGCCCGTTTCCGTATGGCGGGGGTTCGTTTTATGGCGAGTGGCCGGCGACGCTGAGAAGACTGGCCGCGTTCGATACGATTGCGATCGTGCCCGGGCATGGCGAAGTGCAGCATGACAAGGCCTACCTGGTGCGCATGATCAAACTTCTCGACGGCGTCAACGCGAGGGTCGCTGCCTCGATAGCAGCCGGCGAATCATTGGAGCAGGCGCAAAAGAAAATCACCCTGGACGACGAGGTCGTTGAATTCTGCGGTGGACTGGCGTTTGAGGATTGGTGCGAAAGGAGTTTCAGACGCAGCTTCATCGCAAACGCGGTGACGCGCAGTTACCGCGAGCAGAAAGAAGGTCCGCTGACTTCGGAAAAAGACTGATTCGTCTTGCGCTGGAATTACCGGCCATATTGACGTTGCCGCTGGCGGTTACACCTTGGCCGACGGCTAATACTAGGTAGAATTGTTCAAGGCGGTTACCGGCCACAATCGGCCATGCTGGCCGGGACCTAAAATGCGGGAAATAACGCTTTAGCTTCGTCGGCGTAGCCAAGCATTTGCAACGAATGAAA
>Ga0181537_10000820_pt1 | contig 28966 bp, 21 predicted proteins | sample PEATcosm2014_Bin_39_FD_119765 | JGI IMG/M metagenome (GOLD analysis project Ga0181537, IMG submission 119765) | Peatland microbial communities from MTU Mesocosm Facility, Houghton, MI, USA - PEATcosm2014_Bin23_10_metaG | ecosystem: Environmental > Terrestrial > Soil > Wetlands > Peat | place...
GCATCGCCCAAGCCTTCGGGGTCAAGACCTGACGACACGCGGCACTCCACTGGTCCCCGGGCGTACCTCGACCCTACAATAGGGTCGTGAAGGTCATCGATCCTGGGCACACCTACCAGCTCGATGGCCTCGACGGCGGCACGCCGCAAACGATTCGTTTCGTCAAGCGCTGCGAGCCGCCAGAGAAGTATCCAGGCAACATCGGCGCCTATCCAGGGACCACGATCCAGGAAGTGCTGCGCGTGCTCATCGACCGCGCCCAGTACGTCGGCCGGCAGCTACCGTGCGAGGAGACCGACCGCGCCATCGAAGCGATGCGCGACGCGATCCGGCGGCTCGAAGAGCGCGCGGCACGACGACACGGCCGCGCGCTTTCTCCGGCACCGACCAGGCCCGAGCTAGAACGGACCTGTCCGACCTGCGGTCACATCCGCTGCGAAGAACACCCGCAGTTGCCGCCGCCGCCAATGCGCGGCGCCCGTACGTAAGTAGCCGTTCACGCTGGGGCTACGTTGGCCTCGCACATGGCGAACCAGGAAAACTTGCGCGACTGTCTTACCTGCCGTATAACATCGGCATGACGCTCCCCAGGACCCTCGGAACCTTCGTCGAGTCGCGCACCGCTCGGCTCCTCTCGACCTTCGTGACCTGCGTCGCCGTGCTCAGCTACACGGTGCCCGGCCTCTCGGACACATCCGCCGTGACGCGACGCCTGATCGTCATCCTCGCGAGCGTCGTCGGGTGGATCGTCTTTCGCGCGCTCTGGGAGCAACGCCAGAGCGCCGAGAGGGTCGCAAAGGAGCAGGCTGTCGTCTTCTGGGATGGGCCCGAGCCTATCGACCCCATGACCCGGGTGGCGATCCATTACCTCGTCCGCCGTGGCGCCTTCGAGCCAGGCGGCCAGACGATCGACCGCCAGGGGCTCGACGCCATGCTCGCACGCCAGGGGCTCACGCAGAAGGACGTCGAGGACATGCACGCAGCGGCCGTCACCACGAGCGCCTCAAACCACTGACTCGGCACCACACGACAAGGAGCACCGTCATGACACAAGAATTCGGCAGCCTGGACAACATGATGGAGGCCGGCGTCGGCCGAGACCTCGTTCCCGAGGTCGGCATGGGCGCGACGATCCTCAGCTGGACGGACCGCCACCCGGCCACCGTCGTCGAGGTCGGCGAGGACAAGAAGACCTTCGTCCTCCAGCAGGACAACGCCAAGCGCACCGACAAGGAGGGTATGAGCGAGTGCCAGTCCTACGAGTACACGCCAAACCCTTCCGCGCCACGCAAGACCGTACGGCTCACCCCGAAGGGGTGGAAGATCGTCGGAGGCCACCGCGTCGCGCTCGGCATGCGCGAGCGGTACCACGACTTCAGCTTCTGAGGCTCGCCATGCAGGCCGCACTCACGCGCGACCAGTTCCGCACCGGCGTCTTCGCACGCGACGGGCACAAGTGCGTGGTGTGCGGGTCGGCCGGCCCACTCGATGCTCACCACATCATCGAGCGACGCCTCTTCCCCGACGGGGGCTACCACCTCGACAACGGCGCCACGCTCTGCGAGGAGCACCACCGGGAGGCCGAGGCGACGACCCTGCACTGTGACCGCATCCGGCAGCTCTGCGGCATCGAGCGGGTTCTCCTGCCGCCGCACATGGAGCCGTGCCAGCCGGTCGACAAATGGGGCAACCCCATCCTCCCGAACGGCATGCGCCTGCGCGGCGAGCTGTTCGACGACCCGTCTGCCCAGCGGATCATGGCGCCGGTCCTCGCGCTCTTCACCGATCGGGTGAAGTACCCGCGGACGTTCCACCTCCCCTGGAGCCCGGGACGCAGCAAGGACGACTGCGTGCTGCACGACCTCAGCGCCTTCGAGGGCCAGGAGATCGTCGTCACCGCCAAGATGGACGGCGAGAACACGACTCTCTACCCGGACTACATGCACGCGCGCTCCATCGACTACGAGGCGCACGAGAGCCGTTCGTGGCTGCGAGCCCTCCACGCGCGCATCGGCCCCGACATCCCCGCCGGCTGGCGCGTGTGCGGTGAGAATCTCTTCGCCAAGCACTCCATCAAGTACGAGCACCTCAAGGACTACTTCCAGGTCTTCTCGATCTGGAACAGCAGCAACCGCTGCCTGTCCTGGGCCGACACCTGCGAGTGGGCGGAGCTGCTCGGTCTTCCCACGGTGCCCGTCCTCTTCTACGGCACGTGGAACGAGGCAGCCGTGCGTGCCTGCCGGCGCGACCAGCTCGGCGGCGACGCGTGCGAGGGCTACGTCGTGCGCCTCGCCGAGGAATTCCACTATCGCGCCTTCCGGCAGGCCGTGGCGAAGTACGTGCGGGCTGGACACGTGCAGACCGACAAGCACTGGATGCACGGGGCCGTCGAGCGCAACGGCCTCACGCGCGACGGCAGCGCAAACAAGGCCACCTGCGTCTGGTGCGCGGGCACGGGTCGCATCCAGGAGACGGGCATCGTTTGCCGTACCTGTGGGGGAAACGGACGCGCGGCCTGACGCTGGAAGCTACGATGGCTTCGGCGCGGGCTCGGTCAGCTGACGAATGAGGCGACGCAGGAGCACATAGAGATCACTGACGAGAGCGGCCGGCTCGACAGTGTCGCCCGACAGGAGCGTCCGGCCATCGCACTCCGCGAAGACACGCCACGAAGGTCCGGCCGCAACAACCTCGAAGAAGAGCGGCCGTGCGAGCTTGTCGTGCTTGATGCACCAGAAGCCACCGCTGCCGCTTGCCAGCTCGTCGCGCATCTCGTCGACGATGACCTGTAGGTTGTCGCCCATAAACTCGCCACTCTCGTCGTAGCAGACACGTTCATCCGCGCGAACGCGGTGTAATCGTCGGGCTCCTCGCCGTCACGCTCCCCAACTACTCGGTCGGACCATCCGCGGTGCTCCGCGGCTTCGTGAGTCGCACTCCTGCCGTTGAAGAACGGGACCATCCGCATGAGCGGCTCACCGACATCGTTCGTGAGATACTGCAAGTGAGGTTCATCCATGCATGGGCATGGCGAATGACACGCCTACTCACCTCCGCGTGGCGCGAACACGAACGGACCATCCGTCCGTAGACGGTTGTGCTACTCGCCACCCCTTTCGAGCGCCGACAGCTAACCAGGACCATCCGTTCTGGACGCAGAGGTCGCACGGATACGAAACGGTTCAGCACATCGTAGAGCGCCGGTACTCGAAGTCGGGTCGACACGACCATCCACGTGTCATCGCTCTTCTGGGAAGCCACCTCAGGCCTCCTGAGCAAGAAAGCGTGCTACAAACCGGCGCAGCTCGCGTAGCTCGCGCGCAGTCATCTCGAAGGCACTGCTACCCATCAGATGGACGGGACCCGCTGCCATCCCCTTGCGCGCAGACTTGCCTTCGTCGTCCACGAGCCAGAAGACGAGTTCGCACCTGCCACTAATACGCAAGGCCAACGCGGTCGCCACGTCGACGGTTTCGTCCTGCGTCGCTCGCGCGACCGTCGCGATCCGCACATGCGTCGACGGCGCTATCCCCTCCTCCGGCTCATCGCGAATGTCTTCGATGAGGGCGGCCATGGATTGGACGTCGGCCTCCGTGAAGGGGGCATGACCGCACTCCGAACAGGGCTCCGTACCGCGTGCCTCGATGATGTGACCTCGCTTAGCGAGCCACTGTCGTGCGCGCGTCTCGGTCGCACTACCAGTCATCGTCGACGCCGCTCCTTGCTGCGCTCGATCGAGCGGTCACCTCTACCTCAGGGCGAGGATCTTCACCATGCCGAAGCCAGCAAACTTCTGGCGCGATGCGCCGACCTGAAGGAACTGGTGGAACACCTTCTGGTCGTGGATGTGCAAGATCCCCTGCATCCTCGGCGCGGCAAAGCGCACCATGTGATTGTCGCGGCACGCCGGGATCCTCTCGAACTTGATCATCTGCACGTCGACGATCTCCGCGCCGGAGTCCTCGAACCGCTTCATCAGCCACTCCGCGTACGCTTCCTCCCGCGTGATGGCCGGGTTGATGATCGAAGCGTGCTCGAAGTAGTCGATGCTCCGCGCGCGCACACGCCGCTCACGCCGAAGGACCGGCGGCGCCGGTGGCGACGGCACCGTTCGGCCACGATCGCGCTCGCGCGGAAGGCCGAGCGCGCTCGAAATGTACGGCCAGATCCGCACATCGAAGCCGACGTCCTCCGGATACTCCTCCGGAATGGGCTTCGAGAAGAGGGTCTTGAGATCGATGATCGCCATCGCCTCCGGATCCCCGAAGGTCTCGATCCGCTTGCGAAGCTCGTCGGCCGAGTACTTGCTGTAGGCGAGGATGGGAACCGTTCCACCGCGCTCGGGCTCGATGGAGTACGGCACCGGGCGATACTCGTCACCCATCGCGCCGCAGAGAGCGCCCTTGATGAGGTAGCCGTCGTCGTAGAGGGGCTTGTTGACGCGGCGTCCGTAGTTGTAGAGCCGCTCGCGGAGCAGCTCCATCCGTACGATGTGGCCAGTCGTCGTCAGCGGTGGGAGCGCCGTCGACTTCCCGCCGGAAGCATCGCGATCGTCCTCGTCGGTCTCCGGATCGTAAGCCTCCGGCATGGACGGTCCCTTGCCGTCCCAGTCGCGTGCGAGAGCCCGGAAGACGCCGGGCTCCATCTCCGACACCGGTGCGCCACCCTTGACCGCCGCCGTCAGACGCTGCTTCATCGTCAGCTCGGGGGCCCTGCCGGTGCGTGCAAGCAGGTTCTGGGCGATGGCCCGCTCGGTGATCTCCTTGTAGTGGAGAGGTCGGTTAGCGTCGCGCAGTACATGCGCCGCCGCCTCCACGAACGACATCGACGCGTTCATTGCTGCGCCTCGATCTGGATGCGCCCGACGCGCATCCTGCGGCGACCGCCGTGCAGATCGTTGCGCCAGTCGCGGTCCTCGACGACCTCGACGACGCGCCCCGTATCCCCCTCGGACTCCGGCCAAATCGCAGCCAGCGACGGCTCCTTGGCCGGCCGGGAGCGCAGCGCCGAGAGCAGGCTGTCCGCCTCGACGAGGCCGGCGTTCAGGCGCGCGCTCGGAATGCACGCCCGGCGGCCGATGGTGAGCACCCCTTCCGGGAAGTCGAGCTTGTGCGCGATGTCGTCCACCGTCGGGGGCTCGGCCGCCGCCTGGAGGGCGACGGCGACGAGGTACTCGCCGTTCGTGAGGTACTCCCGGCGCCGCATGACGGCGTTGCCGCGCAGCCACTGGTCGTCCCGGTAGGACGCCCAACCGTTCGGAGTGAGCTGCGCATGGCCCATGCCCGGGGCGTCGAGGCGCGCCGTCTGGAGGTCCACCATGTGGCCCGGCTCGATGTCGCAGCGCACTGCGTAAACGAGCCGAGACTGGAGCCGTGCCAGGTGGTCGACGTGATGCTTGTGGTAGCCCAGCGCACACCCGAAGAGGCCCGTCAGCATCGAGCGCGTCGGCCAGTCGCCTGCTGGACTGACGTCGTCGACCGCCGGACGGCCGAACGACATGAGTGCAGCCCTCAGTCTCACCAGTAGCACGCGCATGATCGGCTCTCCTCGCTCGGACTCGGGTCAGATCGCTCTAGAAAGGGTGGCTCGGGGGCCCCGAGGGGCTGGGCTTCAGGACCCCCGAGCCTGGGGCACTACTCCGCGGTGGCGGAGGTCGGCTTGCTGCTGCCGCCCCCGTTCTTGGCCGCGGGCCGCTCGACCGCCGCCGGCACCGACTCGTGGTTCGCGGTACGGACCGCCCAGTCGGCCAGCGACAGGTCGTCGAGAACCGTCGTGACGACGCCGCGCAGGCTGCTCTTGCCCGTCGCGTCCACGATCGCCATCGCGCGCTTGTTGGTCGACGGATGCGCGCCGTCGGCCGACTCGATGAAGCTCCCGAGCCGGTCGAAGGTGTTGACGAGCATGTTCGGCCGGTCGTGATCGATCTTGACCGCCTCGATGAAGGCGTCCTCCATCGTGGCCGGCTGCTCGTCGCCGACCTCGACGAGCGTCAGCAGCGAGTGGTTCTTCGACGCCAGGCTCCCCTGCTTCGTCTTCGACGACAGTCGCGATGCCATCAGGATCAGCCGGCGAATGACCTCGCCCGCGATGGCCGAGTCCTTGTGGCTCCGCTCGATGTTCTCGATGAGCTGCCAGGTGTCGATGAACATGTACCCGTAGAGGAGCACCTTCGAGAGCGGCAGCTCACCGAGCATCCCCGCGCCCATCTCCCCGGCGTCCTTCTTGTACTCGTCGATCGCCGTGAACGTGTCGTAGCCGATGCGCTGCTCGTGCACGCCGATCTCGTGGCTCGCGCCGACCGCCGACGGCGCCTGCTGGAAGAGACCACCGCCGTACACCGGGCGGCCGAAGACCGCCGACTCGACGCCGCAGCCGAGCTGCATCGAGCGGAACTCGTCGCCGTGCTCCGCCTTCCAGACGCGCACGACGTCCTTGACCACCTTGTGGTGGCTCTTCTCGTCGCCGGACGCGAGCGCCTTCAGCGACTGCTTGGTCAGCTCGATCAGCAGATCGATCTCGTGGTCGGAGAGGATCATCACCTGATCGGTCCCCGCCTCGGCCTTCGTCGCCGCCGCCTGCGCCTGCGCCTCGTCCAGCTCCACGTCGCCGCCGGCCTGGTGCAAGGCGAGCTGCGCCCTCTCCACCGCCTGCTCGGCCTTCTTCAGCTTCTTGTCGAGGTCCCGCTTGACCTTCGCATCGGTCGCCGCCGCCACCTCGTTCTCGACCTCGGTGAACGTCTCCTTGGCCTTCGTGAGGCGCGACTCCGCCTCCTGCCGCTTGTCGTTCGCCTTCGTCTCGGCGCCCTTCGTCCCGACCACCGTGTCGTAGACCGCCTTGACGATCTGGCTGCGCGTCCTGTCGTCCGTTCCGTCCTTCGGCAGCGCCGCAAGCACCCGCTCGAAGTGACCACGGCTCGGGTGGCTGACCGCCACGTGCTCGCCGTTCTTGCCGCTCGGCAGCTTGATGAGCCGCAGGCCCAGCTCCGGATCCTCGCAGTAGCGCATCATCGACTTCCGCGCCTGCGAAGACACGCGACCGCGCGTCGACCCGCCGAACGACAAGCTCTTCAGCGTGCCGTCCTCGTTGCGGTTGGCCGCCATCTTGTGGATGAGCGTATGGATCTGCACGAACCGCGCGCAGTTCGCCTTGAGAAGTACCTGCAACATGCTGTCTCGCATCTTGTCTCTCGCCTTTCGTCGTCTGCCGGAACTCTTTACTGCCTGGCCGGTGCGCCTCCTACGGCGCGCGCTCGGCCGAACGTCTCTCGACCAGCCGTTCAGCGACCCCGCGCCGCCGGGTAGTACTCCTTCGCCATCCGACGGCGCAGATCGTTGGCCTCCACCGTCGTCGGGTAGAGGTACAGGTACGCGAAGTCCGTCATCGCGAACGGCTTGCGCTTGGCCCGGAGAAACCGGATCGCGCTGTCGATGTACGCGTCGAGCACCTCGCCGTCCTGCTGGTTGAGCATCCGCTCGAACCGCGCGTTGGAGAAACCAGCATCCGCGAGCGCGCGCCCGGTCGACGTCATGCGGTGAAGGCCCGCCGCCTCCGCCATCCACCGCACCACCGTCGTCCAGCGCCGGTTCTGCTCGCGCTCCGACTCCGACACCGGCGGCAGACCCGACTTGTCGACGTAGGCGCTCTCGATCTTGAAGAAGTCCTCCTCGATCGGCTTCTCCACGTCGATGCGCCGCAGCTTGGCGATGGCGCCGCGATCGCGGTGCCCGAGCGCCACGATGTACTTGTGAATGTCCCCGATGGTGTCGCTCAGCTTGTCGTACGTCTCCGACGTGTCGGCCATGACCTCGTTCGCGCCTCCCAGTTGCTGGTTCGCCTTGCGCTGCTCGGCCTCGAACCGATCGAGCTGAAGCGTCGCGTGGGCGATGCCCTTGTGATGTCTCCCCGTCCAGTGCACGCAGCTCCGCGCCGAACTCTCCACCACCGCCCGCGCCGCCTGCATCGCGTACGAGAACCACGCCGCCGGGCTGTCCTTGCCGTCCTCCAAACGCTCGAACAGGTGGTCGAAGAACGCGCTATCCAGCGCCTTCTCGAAGACCGACAGGATGCGCGTGTGCTCCTTCTCGTTGCGCTTGCGGAGCGAGTGCCGGGGCATCTCCTCGCCCAGCATCAGCGTCCAGATCGCCTGACCGAGCGCCCCTTCGACGAGAGCCGCCACCTCGACGTGCTCCCGCGAAAGCGCCGCCATCCGCGAATCGGCGTTGTCCTTGCCCACGTCGAGCACGTAGCGGCTCTGGATCGGCACGACGCGCTCGTGATAGCCGAGCGTCTTGCCCTTGTTCGTGATGAGACCGCTGACGATGAGATAGCCAGCCCCCTCCAGAGGGAACCGCACGCTCGGCGGCTTGATCGTGTCCGCGTCGAAAACGAGCTGGTGGAGCTTGCCGTAGCCGACCAGGCACGACATCGCGTTCGTCCTACTGAGGCGCGTCTCGGTCTCCCCACCCCCGAAGCCGATGGGCCGCCCCTCGCGGCCCTCCTGCCGGCTGATGGGGGTCCACAGGTCCCCGCCGCACGATTCGAGCTGTACCCGACCCGTCGAAGATTGCCGCCGGTAGGCGACGAGACCATCACCCTCCCGAACGATGCGGACGAGCCGCGGTACGTCGAGAAAGAGCGGAGCGAGATCGGCCGCACCGAGCTGCGTGTCGCCGTTCCACGGAACGAGCCAGAGCAGCGCGTGCTCGCCGGACAGCCACAGCTTCTTGGCGATGGCCTGCCGCTCCGCGAGTGCGATGCCGACGTCACGCACGTAGCGCGAACCGAGCGAGAGCGACTCCGCCAGCGTCACGCAGACGCGCCCCGAGCCGGTGGATCGCACCGTGCCCCGGTAGTCCGCCACCGACACGCACTGGCCCTGGAGGCTCGCGAGCGTGTAGACCCAGTGCTCCATCGACGGCGCCACGATCCGGCGGCGCTTGCGCGAGTGGTTCGCCGCGCACGGGATCATGTCCATCTCGTCGGGCGTCAGGAGCCGATTGCGCGCGTCGACGATGCAACCGTCCGTCGGCGACTGGAGGAACGCTGGTTTGTCGTGGCTGTCCACCAGCCACCACTGCGGCAGACCCGAGAGCTTGCGGAGACCGTCGCGGTAGACGTCCTCGCTCTGCGCAGGCTCCTTCTTCCCGAGCGCGCGCAAGGACAGCGCACCGAGATGCACGAGGAGCGCGTACCAGGCGTGCTGCTGGTGCGGCTGGAGCGCGTCGAAGAAGACGTCCCTCTTGGCCCCGAGCCGACTGAGAACGCCGGGCAACGTGGTCTGCTCGCTCAACCCCTCGCCGATCCGCACGCTGAAAATCGGCTCCACCAGCAGGTCACACTCGGCCATCGAGTCCCTCTCGGGTGCAACGTTAGACGCCACGTAAAACGCTCTCGAAAGGAGTACGACACACGGGGCATTCGTGCAAGGGTTTTTGTTAGACGCGCTGTTTGACGTCCCACCTCGCTCGCGGAGAAAAGCATTTCCGCCGAGGGCCGGGCGCGCGTCCTTCCGGGGCGCGACGGGTAGAGCGATCGAGCCGCATCCGCAAGCCATGCGGGGCTGACGAGAACGAGCGACGTCTTTCCTCGCGTTCGGTTCATCCGTACGGAAAGGACGGCGTGCCGTGGCCGACGAACTCGGGGTGTCGCACGTGTATGGTTCATCCGCGCGCTCGCGCGGGGAACAACGTGCCGCACTCGCCGCAAACCACACGATGCGCGGGCTCATCCGCGCAGACTCGCGCGGGCACGACGACACACGAGTGACGACAGCAACCGCGCACGTCCAGGTTCATCCGCGCGGGCGCGGGATAGACGGACCAGGCGAACGCCTACAAGCGCATCGCCTCCGGTTCATCCGCACGGGCGGGGGCGGTGAAGGGTCGCTGATCGATCACTGCCTCGAACGGCGGCGCATCCGCGTAGGCGCGGGCCCGACCATGAAGGCGCTCATTGCGGTCCGGTGCACTTCGGTTCATCCGTGCGGGCGCGGGTGCGACGATCGGCCGGCAGGCGGCACGGGAGACTGGCGCCTTGAACGTGAACGAGAGGAGAGAGAGGTCGCAGAGCAGACGTACGGCGCTACCGAGGAAACGTTGGGGATGGGCGACGGATCATCCGCGCGGGCACGGGTGCGACGATGGCGGCGGTGGTGTCCTTGACGAAGTCCGGTTCATCCGCGCGTACGTGTGGGCGACACTTCGTACGTAGCGGTCGATGTTTCGCGTCTCTTGCGGTTCATCCGCGCGGGCGCGGGGACGGGTGGAGAAGTGGACGACGATCGCCGACGGCTCATCCGCGCATGCGCGGGTGCGACGCGGCTACCTCGCTCGGCGTGGGCTACAGGAGCTACAGGAGCGGGTCAGCCGCGCGTTTGCGGGGGCGACTCGCCGACTCGCCGGCACTCGTGATTGCTCGGGCGAAGTTCGGTTCATCCGCGCGTGCGCGGGAGCGACGCGGCGACGCCGCGCTGCCGCGTGGCTTGCGATCGACGGGCACGGTTCATCCGCATTATGCGCGGGCGCGACTGAGCGGGCCACCGGGCAGAAGCTGAGCTTGCCGGTTCATCCGCGCGTGCAGGCGCGACGGATGGCGGAGAGGATGTTGTTTATCGAGGTCTTGGCTCATCCGCGCGTGCGCGGGCACGACAAACTGTCCGACACGATCCCGGTAGGCGCCCACCGGTTCATCCGCGTGGGCGCGGGTGCGACGCGGTCCCGAGCTTGTGCACGGTCCTGACTTGCGGTTCATCCGCGCGGGCGGGGTGCGACGATGCGTCGATGGAGAGAAACGACGGCAGCAGCCTGTAGCCGGGTTCATCCGCGCGCGGGGTGCGCGGTGCGACGGGAGCTTTCCTTTCGGCGACAGCGTTACGGGTCGGTTCATCCGCGCATGCGCTGGCATGTCCGTTTTGGCGGCCGCAGTCGAGTGCGTTGTCCGGTTCATCCGCGCGCGCACGGGTGCGACATCGAATGCGGTGCGCTACTCTGCGCTCACCGGTCTATCCGCACGTACGCGGACGCGGCACTTCGAAAACGTGCAACCTTAAGAATGGCGGGAACAGCGGTTCATCCGCGCGGCGCCGGGGCGACTGAAAACCTTCATCTGGGTCAGAGCATGCGCCTGGTTCATCCGCGCGTACGCGGTGGCGACGGGGCGGCGGTGCGTGCCTCGATCGAGTCCTGTTGCAGGCCGGTTCATCCGCACGTACGCGGGCGCGGGTGATGGTGTCTGGTGTCTCCGAGGAAGTCCGGAGGACTCTGCGGTTCATCCGCGCGGGCGCGGGTGCGAATCCATACCTGGCATCATGCCAGTAGGGTAGTAGGGTCGAGCCGGTTCATCCGCGCGTGCGCGGGGCGACTCGTCCACATCGGTCTCCGACCACGGCCGGTCCGGTTCATCCGCGGGTGCGACACCGTTTCCCACGCCAGCTCGCCATTGGTCATCGGTTCATCCGAGCGCGCGGTGGCGACGACGCGACGACGCACGACGGTATGCGGAGAGACGTTCAGCGACGGTTCATCCGCGCGTGCGCGGCTACGACAGACGAATGTGTGAGAGCGCACCAGACAGCATCTGTTCATCCGCGCGTACGCGGAGGCGATGGCTACGAGACACAAGATCCGCGTACACGCGGCAACGACTACCATGGCCATGGCCACACGTGAGCGGTACGACCGTCGTCATGTCGCGTGCCTGCTTACCGGCGCCTCGGTTCATCCGCACGTGCGGGCGCGACGTACGACGCGTTTGCCGATCCGGCCAAGTGCGCGATGTTCGGCTCATCCGCACGTGCGCGGACGCGGAGGAACAAATGGTTGCTCCGATGGCTGAGGTCGCGGTTCATCCGCACGTGCGAGGGCGCGCAGCGCTAGTCTGGGAGATCCGCGCGCACGCGGCAACGACTGCCATGGCAACGTCCACGCCCTGCGTCGCTACGGACCATCCGCGCGCACGCGGTACCCGTTGTTGCCACTCTGTCCAACACGACGTACACACTCTACGTGGAGTCCCCGATCACCGCGCGTGCTGCGCTCTTGCAGGTGCTGTCGACCGGCGAAGGCTACGGTCTCGAACTCATCGAGCGTGTCCGCGTCCGCAGTGGCGGGGTCATCGTGCTTCACCAGGGTGGGATCTACCCGGCCCTGCACGCCCTCGAACTTCAGGGCCTCGTCGACAGCTACGAGGCCAGCCCGGTGCCCGAGCGCGGAGGTCGCCCGCGACGCTACTACCGGATCCGACCGAAGGGCGAGCGGCTCGCCAAGAAGCTACGCGAAGGTATCCTCGGCCTCTTCGCCGACTAGGACACGAGATCCGGCACTGGCCTCGGGCACCATGGCTGGGCACGCATCGTTTCGATCTTCGAGGCGAGCACGATGGAACCGTGCCCTCGAAGGTTCACGGCGAAGTCGACCGCGTTGCTGTCGCCCACCAGATCCCGCACAGCGTCGGCCTCCTCGATGGCTCCGCAGGGGATGGGCTCGGGCGTCATCGGTGCGCCATCGATGTACGTGTGCGAGTGGAGCATGAACCGCACCCGCGGATACGCCGCGTAGAGACGTACCTGGATGGGCGTGTCGACGGATGGCTTGATCGGACCGTAGTAGTAGACGGGATCCAGCGCTTCCGCAGCGACGGCCACGAATGCCTCGGGGCCGATGAAACGTTTGTCGACATCGCGCTGCGACACGAAGAGCAAGAAGCCCTCTCGAAAAGATGGGAACCCTCGCGCGCATCGGAAGCTCGCGTTGCCCATCATGCGCTCGTGACCGACGCCGTGGATGATCTCGTGGAAGCGCTCCGCCTGCTCGCGTACGAGCCCATAGAACTGCTCCAGCTCCGGCGTCATCGGGGGCTCCACACGCTTGCCCTCGCCAACCTGTTGGCAGCCGACGCGCTTGAACTGACCCAGCCGGACCAGCCGGCGGAGCAGCGCGTCGGCCACCACATCGATGTTCCTCTCGCGCAGGCAGTACGCCGAACCGAGCGGGTCCCACAGGGTCGACTCGACGGCGTTTCGTTGCCCCGTCATCTCGACGAGAAGATTTGACTTCGTCTTCAACGCACGGCCGAGGATCTCCGAGGTGCCGTACTGGCCGTCGAGATTGCGCTTGGACGTCACGAGGTAGAGCTTCGGCCACCGCGCCTTGATGTCGGTGACAAGCTTCGGTCGGTCGTTCGGGACGTCCGCGAACCAGAGCACCGCGTCGAAGGAGCCGAGCGCGCCCATGAGCGACTCCAGCTCGTCCCATGCGCCGCCATTGACGAGCTTCGCCACGTCGGCCCCGCAGGCACGAAGCGATTGCCCGAGTCGCGACGTGTAACCAGACGGACGACCACCGTGTTCATCGAACGTCCCGCCGACGAGAGCAAGCCTCACGACGAAGGATGTAGAAGCAACCGCGTATTTCGTCCAGACCCACGCTAGTCGGGCTCCGCACGAGAACGGCCGAACGTCGTTTCCGTACTGGTTTCATCCACATGTGCGGGGAAGAACACTCAGAGCTGTGTACTCCGTGAGCGCCTCGAACTCCGGTTCATCCGCACGTGCGGGGAAGAGACTTCACCGGCGCCCGTGGCACCGGAGCACCCGAGCACCCGGGTACGGTTGTACGGTTACTACCTGCACTCGCCAGGCGAGCACTCTCAGCTTCTCCGGTTCATCCGCACGTGCGGGGAAGAGACACGTCCAAAGTCCAAGGCTACAGCGACGACACTCCTCAACGGTTCATCCGCACGAGTCGATGCGCAGAGCGAGTGGACCCTTATGCAGCTCGGTTCATCCGCACGTGCGGGGGAGAGTCGTCGCGGCCCCAACCGAATGCGTCGGGATGGCCGGTTCATCCGCACGCGCGGGGGAGAGGGGGGGGAGAGACTCATGAACCCGATCTGGACGACCTGGCCATAGCGGTTCATCCGCACGCGCGAGGGAGAGACGGCGACATCGGGATCGTTCGGCCCACACAGTTCCGGTTCATCCGCACGTGCGGGGCCGAGACTCCGACAACGTGCTCTACCCGGCCCAGATGCTCGGTTCATCCGCACGTGCGGGGGGAGAGTCGCAACTACGCCGGGGACCATGGCCCGTTCGTCTTCGGTTCATCCGCACGTGCGGGGGCGAGGCGGGGGCGATGCGCTCGTCGTTCGCCATTCATCGATCGCTGTTTGCGGTTCATCCGCACGTGCGTGGTCGAGACTCCCTGTTCGTGACCGCTAGGTGAGCTGCTGCGGTTCATCCGCACGTGCGGGGGCGATGGTCGTTCCGATGCCGCTTGCCGTGGTTTCCACGTTCACGCCGGAACATCCCGAACGGCAGGGCAGAACCTAATCGGCGAGCACCTGCCCGCGCGTGGTCATTTTGGGTGCATCCACTCGTACGTGGGAGACCTGCCACGCGGCGCAAATGGTTCAACCGCTAGAAAACGCGGTCACCGCGGTCCCACTTTGAGGTGGGCCACCGTCATGGCTGTGTCACCTGTGGGCCCATCCGCTGCTCGCGGGAAACATGGAGACTTGCTTCACGCGAGGGGCTTCGCACCTTCGCTGTCGGCACGTCGCACGACACCCTTGAAGGTCTCGCAGACGGTCGCGTACGCAAACCATCCGACCGCGTACGGCACGCACGCAAGCACGACGACCCAGCCCACCGCGTGAGCGTAGAAGCTCGCCCACGCACCGTTCTTGAGGTGCGCCCACGGATCGTTTTCCCTCTCGTCCGGCCGGTTCTCGGCTTGCCCGTTGGCGCTCATGAGCGCGCAGCCTACCACCACCACTATCCTTTCGCACGAACGACGCCCAAGGCTCGTCCACACGCGCGGTCGCTCCTCGTCATCGAGGCTACGCTCCGTCAGCTCCAGGACGATCTACGGAGGTTCATCTCGCAGCCGCGAGACGCAATCAGCGACCGACGGACGGCTCCCCATCAAAAGCTTTGCCGCGACACGGTAGCTTCGCCATGTCGTCGGCCACCTTCTGGAGCAGCTCCGTGAACCCGTCCGGACACCCGAAGCCAGGTCCGTCTTCCCAGGCTCGCACCCACATGACGAGGTTTGCTCTTTCGACCGCCGCGCCGTAGCACTCCGGGCACTTCGTTTCGGCGGATCCACCCAACCCATCGCACGAGCTGCACGGTGTCGTCCGACCTAGCTTGAGCGCGCGACGCAGGAGAACCACCTGGCGCGCCAGTCGCTGCACGTGCTCGCTGGACGTTGCCCCAGCACCCACACGCAGCGGGCAATGCACGTTGGCGCAGTAACCGGACGACCCGGGCGCGACCATGTAGAGCGCATAGTTGCACCCGATACACACGCCGTTGACGTAGAACTCCTCATTCGCGACGTCATCCACGGTTCCCATCCTCGACATCCTCCTTCGAAGACTCGCGCCCACCGGTCTCGGCATCGCAGAGCACTGGCTCGCCGGAGTCACAGTCACAGGCCGTTCAGCTTGCGTGACGTCCAGTCGTGGAACGCGAACGTAAACTTGACGGGCGCGATCCCGATGGCGGGATGGGCGACCAGGTTGTGAATGAGCCACCACACGTAGTGCTGAGCAAGCGGCAGGCGACGACCTGAAACCCCGCCCGACTCGGGCACCACGGGGACCGACGTAGCCACGCCCTTCCGCCAGTTGTCCACACGCTCGTAAAAACGCTCCTCGGAACCATCCTCCGGCCTATCGAAACCGAACATGCTCACCTCCGCCAAGACTCCACGCCACTAGCGCTCACCGCGTCTACCAGATGTCGAGATCCTTGGCCACCGTTGACGACTTGACGACTACACGATTGGCCGTCGTTGCCATCCGCTAGACGCGCGGGGCGATGTCGAGGCTCGCTGCTCAGACGATGCGCGATGTCGATACCGCGCGGTCCATCCGCGCGTACGCGGTCAAAACTACTCGGCTCGCTCGCGCCTATCGAAGCGTGGTGGAACATCCGCATGCACGCGGGGAGCGACGGAGCGTACACGGCCGGTTTCGATTCGCTTGTCATGCCGCGCGGCCCATCCGCGCGTACGCGCGGTGCGACATCACCAATCTCAACACCCGACAGTCACACGCCAGGTTCATCCGCGGCGATGCGGCGATGGGCGATGGGCGGCTGAGAGAAACCACGCCTGCCATGAGGACACCCCTTTGGTTCATCCGCGCGGACGCGGGACCAACATCGGCGCACTCTACCCTGCACGCGCGGCTGATGGATCACCCGCGCTGGCGCGGAACGACGACGACAGCTCTACGCCGTCGATCTTCGCGTTTGGGTCATCCGCGCGAACGCGCGGCACATCGACCTCCATGTGCGGCGGCATGGCATCCTCCGGCTCATCCGCACGGGACGCGGGAGCGACGTTGGGCGATCGCGGCGTGGCGATGACGCCACCTCCCCCGTACAGACGTGGGCGCGAACGATGAGACCACCCATGAGACTACGGTTCGAGGTTGGACAATCCGCGCGAGCGCTGGGGCGACACCGCGAATCTCCCTCGCCAGCGCGAGCATTCGCAAAGTCGGATCATCCGCCTGTACGCGGGAGCGGCGTGAGCGTTGGCCTTGCCGATCGCCTCCTCCCGCGGATCATCCGCGCAGGCGGAGCCGACGAGAACACGAACAGCTCCTGTGCTCGGGACATCCACCGTGCGCGGGAGTCTGGCGTCCGCACACGCACGAGTGGTGGTAGCGACGTCTCCGTAGCCTGTACATACGCCGTAATGCTTCGGGTCATCCGCACGTGCGGGCTCGACGATCCTATGAGTGATCTCCGGGTAGCCGTGCTTCGGGACAGCCGCACACGCGCGGAAGCGACACTTCGGACATAGGGCTCGCCGGACTCGGCGGCGTCGGCAGCATCGGACCATCCAGAAGCGAAGCGCTGGAGCGTGTGCCGGCACCGACGTGGCCGTCGCCATCGCCTACTAGTGACGATCCGCGCGAAGCGGTAGCGAGCGGGCTACTGAGCCAAGATTGTCGTCGCACGCGCAGGTTCATCCGCGCGTCGAGCGCGGTTGTTGGGCATGGCCGGCGGTGCACTCATTCTCAACGGAGGACCATCCGGATTCGGATACGAACCTGGAGCAAAGCGAGGCCGGCGCCGCATAGAACTCCGCGACGCCGGCCGCACTCTTCAGCGGTCGCGCTCCAACGCATGAACGACGATGCAAGAGCATGCTCTCGCATCCTCGACACGCGCGTTTCCATGAGCCCGAGGCACAGGACCGCGTTTGAACGATGACGAATACGTACGCGGGAACACCGTTGTTCCGGCGTAGGTTCGTCACGAACTACGCGGCGCCTCTACCTTCTTTTTCGGGCCATTCGAGGGGACACGCGGCTGCTACCACAAGCTGCGCTACCAACCCTCAAGACGTCACAACCGACTTCTGGTAACGGGGAGAGGATTTGAACCTCCGACCTTCGGGTTATGAGCCCGACGAGCTACCGGGCTGCTCCACCCCGCAGCGAGTGTTCTAATCAACGAATTGGAGCCTGTCCAGTAGGCCATCGTTTTTTTCGCTCGCGACCGCTATGCGCGTACAGCTCGTACCCAGAGACGCTCACGCGCTCACGCGTACAAGGCCGTCGGGGTCGACAAGGACCGCGGCAGCGGTAGCCTCCTCGGCACCGTGACGCAACTGAGCCTCGTGGACACTCCCCAGGCGCTCGTTGTCCACTGCAAGCGCGACCCCTTCGACGTCTACATCGGGCGCACGAGCGGCGGGCTCGGCGAATGGGGCAACCCGTTCACGTGGAAACCAGGCACCAAGGCCCAGTTCCTCGTCACCAAGGACGAGTGCCTCCCGCGCTACGAGGACTGGGTGCGATCGCAGCCAGACCTCATCGATCGCATCAAGGCGCAGCTCGCAGGCAAGCGGCTCGGCTGCTGGTGTCGACCGGCGCGAGGGTTTCGTGGACGCCTCCTCTGCCACGGGCAGATCCTCGCCGGCATCGCCAACGGCCTCGAACCGCGCCTCGTGGAGTGAAGTGCGAGTACCGATCCTCCGCTACGCGTTGGCGGACACAAGGCGACGGTTGCAGGACAAGCACATGGGCCAGAGGGGACCATCCTGTTTGACAGAACCGCGGCGCGGTGAGCGGTGATGCACGCTGATCGGACGGTGGATCCACGGTTCATCCGCGCACGCGGCATCCGACACGCCTGTACAAACTGCGGCACCGAGCACACCGGGCCATCCGCGCACGCGGGGAGGCTTGGTCGACCACCTCATGGGGTCGCCTGCCCAAGTGCTCCGGAACATCTCCGCTCGATGCGGAGATGCTGGTTCGGTCCCTCCAGATGCTTGGCTCATCCTCGAACGAGGACGGATGGTTCGCCCGCGCTACTTGACGAAGTACGTCGTCGCGCGCTTCTCGCCACGAGAGCGGAGGAGCTTCGACGACAGGCCTTCCTTGAGGACGCGCGGGACCTCGCGCACGTCGAGGTTCAAGGACTTGCGGATCTCCTCCGCACGCATCCCGTCCTTCTTGCTCTTGAGCGCGGCGACCACGAGGGTCAGCGTCTTCTTGATCTCCTCCGTAGAACGACGGGCGAGCCGACCGCTCTTCGTCGTCCTGGCGCGCGATCCGGCAGCAGACGAGGCGGCGTGGCCGTTCGTGCGCCCGTTGACGTGACCGTTGGTGTGGCCATTGGGCCGAGGAGAGCCATCCGTGAGATCGTCGAGGCTCGCGGTGCGAATGGCAGAGAGCACCTGAGACGCGAACTTCGTGGCGAGATCCTGCAACTGCGTGTGGAGAGTATTCATGGGGACGCGCATAGTAATCATTCCTGCGCGCTCGACAACCTTGTTCAGTCACTGCACATCTGCAACGAGGACGGCAGTACAGCCGCGCCATAGCAGATCCGTCAGCCAGACGTCCACTCGTCTTTCGCCTTCCGAAGGCAGGACGAGATGCCGTGATCGAGAGAGGGTCACGATGAAGTTGGGAGCATCCGTATGACGTACGGGAACAATCCACGCGCACGTGGCACGTGACTGAGGCCTACGCGGGTGCGACTTGAGCGTCATCCCGCCGATGGCGCAGGCGGCCGGTTCATCCGCGCGTGCGCGGGCGCGACATCGAGATGGGCATGGCCGAGGAGTTCGGACCCGGTTCATCCGCGCGTGCGCGGGTGCGACGCGGCGGCGGCGAGGGAGCCAGCACAACCATGGCGGCTCATCCGCGCGTGCGGGTGCGACTTTAGGGAGTTGGCCGCTCGACCGACTCGTAGCGGTTCATACGCGCGTGCGCGTGTGCGACCCCCGCGGATGCCGAGCCGTTCTGCCAGCTGTTCGGTTCATCCGCGCGCGTGCGCGGGTGCGACCTTGAGCAGTCGAACGGCGAGACAGTGCGGCGTGGTTCATCCGCGCGTGCGCGGGTGCGACGTGCAGACGCAGGTGACGGACGCACAGTTCTTCGGTTCATCCGCGCGTGCGCGGGTGCGACAGGCTGAAGCCCTTCGAGAGGGATGTGCATCCCGGTTCATCCGCGCGTGCGCGGGTACGACTCCAACAGCACGAGCAAGTTCGGGTTGATCTTCGGTTCATCCGCGCGTGCGCGGGTGCGACGCGGAGATTCCTGATGTTGACGAGCAGGACTCACGGTTCATCCGCGCGTGCGCGGGTGCGACGCCCTCACGATAGCCGCCGTGCGCGTGCCCGACGGTTCATCCGCGCGTGCGCGGGTGCGACACTTCGATCCACGCGCACGTGGAAACGACACCTCAGGCACCAAAGGCTCTCGACCTTGGACGACCGTTGGTGGTCCATCCACGCGCACGCGGGGACGTCTTCGCCAGCGGACTCCCTCTACGCTCAGGACACGGACCATCCACGCGCACGTGTAAACAACTCCATGGAGGCTGTACGCGACGGAAGACGGCTGCGGCACATCCACGCGCACGTGGGAACGACACGACCCGGGGAGATCAGGGGGTACGTCGACCCGGTCCATCCACGCGTACGTGGGAGCGATGCTTGCCGCAGCCGGCGCCCGGGGACAACGGCGGTCCATCCACGCGACCGCGGATTGTCGTGCAGGACTGTTGTAGGCCGAGCACCGATTAGTTCTGTATGCGCCCCTTGAACGTCAAGCCGCCGCCTTCGAGATGGTCCACCACGATGTGCGTGCCAGAAGGGAACTCGCCCGACAGCAAGCGCACAGCGACCGGATCCTCGACGTTCTTCAAGATGGCGCGCTTGAGCGGCCGCGCACCGTACTGCGGATCCCAGCCGGCCTCGGCAATCCACTTCTTCGCCGCCTCGCTCACCTCCATCGACAGGTCCCGGCGCCCGAGACGCGTCATGAGGCGCGCGAGCTGGATGTCGACGATCGCACGGATCTGCGCGGGTTCCAGCCGGTCGAACACGACGACGTCATCGAGCCGGTTGACGAACTCCGGTCGGAAGACTTTCCGCACCTCGTCCATCACGCCACGGCGGCTGAGCGCGCGACGTGTGGGCAGGTCCAGCTCCTGCTTTTCCTCCACCGCCTGGATATACGCCGAGCCGATGTTGCTCGTGAGGATGAGGATCGTGTTCTTGAAGTCCACCGTGCGACCGTGGCCGTCGGTGAGCCGGCCATCGTCGAGCACCTGGAGAAGCACGTTCCAGACGTCGGCGTGCGCCTTCTCGACCTCGTCGAAGAGCACGACCGAGTAGGGACGCCTCCGAACCTTCTCGCTCAGCTGTCCGCCTTCGTCGAAGCCGACGTAGCCAGGCGGCGCCCCGATGAGCCGGGCGACGCTGTGCTTCTCCATGTACTCGCTCATGTCGAGACGGATCATCGCCCGCTCGTCGTCGAACAGAAACTCCGCCAGCGCTCGCGCCACTTCCGTCTTGCCGACACCTGTCGGACCGAGGAAGAGAAAGCTTCCGATAGGACGACCCTCGTCGCCCAGACCCGCGCGCGAACGTCGCACCGCCGACGCCACCGCCTCGATCGCGATGTCCTGGCCGATGACGCGCTTCTTGATCTCCTGGTCCATGTGCAAGAGCTTCGTCTGCTCCCCCTGGACCAGCTTCGAGACCGGGATCCCCGTCCACTTCGAGATGATCCCCGCGATGTCCTGGTCGGTCACCTCTTCCCGCAGATAGCTCGTCTTGCCCTGAATCCGACTGAGATGCTGGCGGTGCGCATGGATCTCCTTCTCCAGCTCCGGAATGCGGCCGTAGGTGATCTCCGCCACCCGGCCGAGTTCCCCCTTGCGCTGAAAGGCTTCCGCCTCCGTCCGGAGCGACTCCACCTTCGGCTGGATCGCACGGATCTTGTCGATGATCGCCTTCTCGTTCTGCCACTGCGCGTGCATCGCCGCGCTCGTCTCCTCGGTCTCGCTGATGAGCCGCTTGATGTCTTCGAGGCGGACCTTGCTCGACGGGTCGCGCTCGTTGCTGAGCGCCTGCTGCTCGATGCGGAGCTGGATGAGCTTGCGCTCCACCGTATCGATCTCCGCCGGCATGCTGTCGACCTCGATCTTGATCTTCGCAGCCGCCTCGTCGATGAGGTCGATGGCTTTGTCCGGCAGGAAGCGGTCGGGCACGTAGCGGTCGCTCAACGCCGCCGCAGCGACGAGCGCCGCATCCTGGATGCGGATGCCGTGGTGAACCTCGTAGCGCTCCTTCAGGCCCCTCAGGATCGCAATGGTCGCCTCCACCGACGGCGGGTTGACCATCACGGGCTGGAAGCGTCGCTCCAGTGCCGCGTCCTTCTCGATGCGCTTCCGGTACTCGTCGAGCGTCGTCGCGCCGATGCAGCGCAGCTCGCCGCGCGCCAGCGCGGGCTTGAGCAGGTTCGCCGCATCCATCGCACCCTGCTCCGTCGCGCCAGCCCCCACGATCGTGTGCAGCTCGTCGATGAAGAGGATGATCTTCCCGTCCGACGCCTCGACCTCCTTCAGCACCGCCTTGAGTCGGTCCTCGAACTCCCCACGGAACTTCGACCCGGCCACGAGCGCGCCCATGTCGAGCGCACACACACGCTTGTTCTTGAGCGACTCGGGCACGTCCCCGCGAACGATGCGCTGGGCGATCCCTTCGACGATCGCCGTCTTGCCGACGCCAGGCTCGCCGATGAGTACGGGGTTGTTCTTCGTGCGGCGCGAGAGCACCTGCATGAGGCGTCGGATCTCCTCGTCCCGGCCGATGACCGGATCGACCTTGCCCTTCTTGGCCGACTCGGTGAGGTCCCGGCAGTACTTCTCCATCGCCTGGAACTTCGCTTCGGGATGCTCGTCCACCACTCGCTGGTTGCCCCGAACGCCCGCGATGGCGGCAAGGAGGGCGTCGTAGTCCGTCTTGCCGAGGATCTGCTTCACGTGGGGGTCCCCCTTGACCATCGCCAAGAGGAAGTGCTCCACCGACACGTATTCGTCCTTCAGCTGCTTGCTCTCGTCCTCGGCGCGCCGCATCACGTCAACCAGACGCCGCGACAGGTCGGGGTGGTTGTTGCCGCCAGTCGTGCGGGGGAACGCCGAGAGCCGCGCGGTCAGCGCCGTACGCAACGCGACGGTATCCGCACCTGCCTTTTGCAGGATCGGCGTCGCCACCCCACCGTCCTGATCGATCATCGCGAGCAGGAGATGCTCGGGATGGATCTCCGGGTTTCCTACCCGACCCGCCGCCTGGAGGGTCTGGTCCATCGCCTCACGCACCTTCATCGTCATTCGGTCGGGTCGCACGGAGCGCAAGCTAAGGCGTATCGGCTCTGGCGCAAGGGCCCGCCAGAAGACCGTCTAGCTCGACAACAGGACGTCACGCGTCCGGCGTTCGTTCATCCGCTACGAGAGGCGTCATCTCGATCTTCTCGGTCACCGGCCGTGAAGCCCGGAGCGGCTCCACGATCATGCGCATCGCCTGAGCGTGCACCTTGGACTCGTCCTTCAGGCACGTCTCGCACGCGATTGCGTAGATGTAGAACAGTGTTTTCGTTTCGGGCTCGACCCAGGTGAAACTCGTACGCGAGTTCCCGTCGATGGCGCCGCAGGCCGCGCAGGTCGCGCCGCGCATTTCCAGCTCGTGCAGCTCACGCCCACACCGCTGCATCCGGTAGTCCGGAGGAAGCATCTTGTGGAGCGCTGCATGAATCTCGCGCGATGCCCGCATGGGCTCCACCACCAGGCGCGTTGCCAGCTGGTGCACAGACTCCTCGTTGCCGAGACACGTCTTGCAAGCCACGGCGAAGGCGTAGACGAACGTCATCGTATCCGCGTCGGCCCAGGTGACAGCGGTGCGCGACGTTCCGCGGCTCCCTCCGCACGCCGCGCACGCAACACCCCGCGTTTCCAGCTTGTCCAGCTCAGGGCCGAAGAGCTGCATTCGGTAACCAGGCGGCAACATTCGATACAGCGAGGCTCGGATCTCGCGTCCATCCGTGAGGCTCTTGCGACGCTCGGTCCGGTTCATGGTTGGCAGCCTAGCGCAGCATCGTCACGTCGAACACGACGACCGTACGCCGCGCGCTTCCACGCCAAGGCGTGGATGTGAAAGCATCCTGTCAACGACCAGGCCCCAACGGCAGCGAGTCTAGCAGCACCACGAATTGATAGACCGAACCCGGTGGCGCACTGCCCAGGCGCATCCACGTGGCACCTCCTGATCGGGTGCGCGGAAGCAACGCAATGGCATTGAGCGTGGCTCTGAGGGTCGTTGGCACATCCGCGCGGACTCGGCAACGCGGTTCGCTCTGGCGGACGATTTCAAGGCCCATCCGCAGAGGCGCGGGAGTGTCCAAGCGTGGTGAACATCGTGGACCACGATTTCGGTTCATCCGGGAGCGCGGACACGACAAGAGGGAGCGGCCTAGAATCCGAACAGCTTCTTCCAAGGACCATCTCCACATCGAGAGAAGCAACGACACCATGCACGACGAGATCCAGCCGAAGTAGACTCACTCGTTGCCATGAGCGCAGACGACAAGAGCGTCAGCCGGCCGTCCAACGAGCATTGCTGCGCGATTTGCGAGGCACCACTGAAGGTGCGCTGGCACCTCTCTCACGGCAGCCCTCCGCTCTGCGGGGTCTGCTTTGCGCCGTTCACGCGCCGCGAGCCATGGTTTCTGCGGCTTGCGCGGTGGCTGCTGCGGTAGTCATCCACACGGAACGTGGTTTGGGTACGCTGGGTTCCTACTCGCGCTCCACTTCCCACCAGCAGTCGGATCATCCGCGACAGGCGCGGAACCCGCGTTACGACGACCAAATCGACGTCGATACACGTATGGATACAAATTGTATGGCCACAGCCTGAGCGACAGGCGATCCTGTTTCACCAGGGGCGCCAGAACGACCATGGGCCGAAATCGCATCCTCGGATCGCCGTACGAGCAGCAGGTCATTCACGGCGGCAACGTCCAGACCGAGCCGAGCACCGATCGCTACCTCATCGACAACACAAGCGGCGCGAAATGGTTCATCCGCGCGTGCGGGGAGCGGCCCGTGCAGAAAACTCGCGGTTCAGCCGCGCTTATGGACAGAAGCAGCTCGATCTCGTCCGCATTGGCACCACGGTTTTAGTGGGTCACTGATCGCCGCAAAAGCGTGCGGGCGCGAGCACAAGAGATCGTTGGCCTCGTCGTACGTGAGGTCATGCGGCGGGTAGTCTTCTCGACGGAGAATCGCATCGACATCGGCATCCGTGCCCGTTTCGAACACACGGCGTACGTCGTTGGCTGTCAAACTCATTCTTCCGCCTCACCAACCCAACGGTAGCCGAAATTGTCGTAGACGTGACCGCCACCAAAGACCCAACCCTCATCGGTTTGGGTTGGCTCGACACGCTCGTTCGGCTTCACCGACCCGCACGCGCGCACATCGAGCCGCTGCATGGTCGTGCCAAGCGGTGACGCGATGCCGTCGAAGAACACACGCATCACGTGGTCCTCGATGTACGCCTCGCTCGGCTCACCCAGTGTGCTCGTCGCTTGGACGTCGCAATCGCGCATCCCGAACGCTCCACCGGCCGCACTCCAACGAAGGCTCTCGACGACCGTGGTGATGCGCTGCTCACGGGCACGCAGCCATCGCTCGTGGTCCACCCAGCGGGTACCCGCCTCCATGAGCCACTTGAGATGGTACGGGTGCCGTGCCTCTTCGATGTCGAGACGTGGGCGACCACGATCGATGCCTCCGCGCGCCTTCAAGTTCTCCCAGGTGCGGTGGAGAACCGCCATGTCCCGATACACCGAGCCGAGGCCCATGCCGATCCGGTGCGCCTCTCCGCGCACCCCGACCGCCTGCACGAACACCTGTACCGGAGGCGCCACGACCAAGAGGAGAGGCTTGTCGTAGCCCTTCGGCCGCGGCGCCTTTGCGATGGCATGCAACCTCCCGAGACGCCGCACCATAACGTCCACGGGAGCAACATCCGTCACGAGAACGTCCGCATCGAGGTGCAAGCCGCTGTCGATCTGGGACGTTCCGACGACGATGGCCGGCTTAACCTTGCCGTGCTGGGAAGACTCCTCGCCGATGGCCACAACCGTCGCGTGGTTGATGACGTGGCGGTCCTCCGCCGTGTAGTGGCTGTGAAACGTGATGGGCTTGCCGCCGACACGCACCATGTGCTCGCCATCGCGACGGTCGACCTCTCGCGCCGTACCGATCGTGTCGATCATCGTGTTCCGGATGACGAGCACGCGCGCACCGCGGCTCGCATGTTCGATCGCCGCCTTGGCCACCGTGTCGTCGTTTGGGAGAAAGTCGGCCACCGGCACGAAGTCACGCGGCGAGCTTCGCCCCGCCTGGACACCGACCTGCGCGGCCGCACGCTCACCCGTCCACTGGCACGGGTATGGTTCTTCGATGGCGCTGGACTGGTCGGCCTCGGTCGTCGCTGCCTGATGCCGGTCGAACTCCTCCTCGGACGGCGCCGACGGGAAACGTTCGAGAAGCATCTCGCTACGCGCCGTCGCATCGAGCACCGCGCTCGTCACGGCCACGTAGCCGCCGCAGAGGCCCACCTGGTGCTGGATGATCGCCGTCGACAGCGCCCGGTCGCGCGGCTCGGACGTGTGCACATCATCGAGCACGACGAGCGCACGAGCCAAGGTCGTGCTCCGAAGGTAGGCGTGCTTCTCGATCCGGATCGAGTTGAACACCTGCTCCTGCGTCGTGACCGTGACGGGCGCCAGCATGTAGCGCCAGGTACGTTCGGTCCACCAGGTGCCCTCGGGCTCGACGTCCCAGGGGAGCCCTCGCACGATGGGTGCGTCGAGGCTCCCGAGAAGCTTGCGCAGGTACTCGTGCGTGTGCAGCACCGATGCGCGCGTGCGGCACGCCAGGATGATGTTGTCGACCCGTCCCGCGGCGATGAGCGCGAGACCGTACTCGATCACCTTCTTGGTCTTGCCGGAGCCCACACGGCCCTCGAAAATCCGCACCGCAGAACCTTCCGGGAGATTGATGCCGGACGGCGCAGCGGGCCAGTTGACCGACCGCCGATCGATCCCGAGCATTCCAAGACGCCGCACCGCGCAGTCGCTCAGCGCATCGGCCTGCTCGGCTCCGTGGTACGCGCCATCCCCGAGCTGGCTTGCCAGAGCGACAAGGCCTGCGTAGAGACGCCACGCCGTGTACTGACGCAAGCCGCTCCACGACCTCGCGCGAGGGAAACGCTTTTGGAGCAGGGCATCCAGCTCCTCCAGATGCGACTCGAAAGACGCGGGCAGCCGGGCGCGCGAGTCGTCGCGCTGTGCAAGACCACCGAAGGCCGTCACGGCGCGTGCCAGAGCCACCGCGTGATCGACGTCCTCGCCCAGCCACCGGCAGAGAAGCTTACGAAGACGCTCTTCGCGGCTTCGACCCGTCAGCACGTTGACCATCCCCGCAAACGTCCGTTCCACCCCGACACCGCTCAGCCCGCCCACGTCGTGCAGTGCGGCGAGCGCCGAAAGCCACTGGCGGCGACCCGCCGTCAACGGCTCCTCTCCGACCGTGCCGAGGCGCTCGCCGAGTACCGTACGGTCGAGCAGCTCCTGCACCATGGCGGCCGAGCCGAGGAGGACGGAGAGAGTCACCTCCGAACGTTATACGCGATGTATGACGCTAGCGCCAGAGCCCCCGAGCAGCGCGCTCGTCCGCACGAAAACGACGAAGCGGGCCTGCCTTTTCCGGGTGAGCAGCGAACGGTTCATCCGCACACACGCGGCCGCGATAGGTTTCCGTCCAACAGTTCCACCTCCCGTTGCGGTACATCCGCGTAGACGCGGGAGCGGGGCGCCCCGTGATGACGCTCCGTGTTGTCTCGGACACCGGTTCAGCCGCGCGAACGCGGATCGACATCGCAGCATCGCAGCGTAAGACCACGGATGATGACGGGCCATCCGCGCGTACGCGGGCGATGAATCGTGAACCGTCGCGACTCGCTCACATACGGTTCATCCGCACGGTGACGCGGCAAACCGGCGACTGCCGGTGTCGAAATCGTGTGGTGCATCATGGCCGGTTCATCCGCACCTCCGCGGAGCGACCGACGCGGTCGTGTGCCATCGTTGCACGCACTTCGGTTCATCCGCGCCTGCGCGGGAGCGGCGCAGCGATGCCGCACGAGCCTGTCGACGCCGGCTGTAGGCGTTCACCCGCGCGCAGCGGGCAGACCTTTACGGCCAGCTCCGTCAGCAGGGCGGTTCATCCGCGCATGCGGAAGCTCCTCGATGGTCGTTCTGTATGGCTCAGCCGCAAACACACGGTGGGACAAGGGACAAGGGCGCCGTCCTCCGACAAAACACGTGGAGGGAACGGTTGGTGAAGGTACCGTAGCCGGTGTCGCAGTCGGACCATCCACACGCACGTGGGAGTGACGCAGCCGACAGCCGGAGACCTCCCAAGTAATAGTTGCGCGAGCCATCCGCGCGGGCGCGGGACCTATTCATGGCACCCGAAGAACCCGAAGAATGCAGGCGATAGCGCGAGAGCGTGCGAGAGTTTCGTTTCTTCGTCGTTCAGCGGTTCATCCGCATGGGCGCGGGGGACACGCAGGAACCAAGGACGCCTGACAGTCGAGGAGGAGATGCGCCTCACAGAACTGTCCACACGTTCTATCGGACGGATCATCCGCATGCCGAGGGATCACTCAAAGAACTCAACGCGGCCGGTTCATCCGCAAGGGCGCGGGAGAGGTACGCACGACGTCTACCGTGGCATGAACCACACAGGCCCATCCGCGAGACGCGGTAGCGCTGAGAGAGGCGGCGGGTGGCGAAGGGATGGCGCGTGCGACTTGGTTCATCCGCGCGAACGCGGGAGAGACCCGACGAATTGCCACTGGCGTCCAGCCTTCGCCGGTTCATCCGCGCGGGCGCAGATACGTCGCAGTGTCGAACGACACGAGTAACCAGGTCCGGTAGGTCCCGTACTATTGCCGGCGACTGTCGGATGGGCGAGCCTCGCGACATGCTGACTCCGACCTTCCCGAACCGGATCTGCCCGTACCGTGGTCGCCGCCTTCATGCGGCCAAGTGGGACGGCTCGCGTACCGTCACCGCGTGCGGAACGCACGTACGCCGGTACTACATTTCCGCGATGCCATCCGGACGCCCGTCCACCAAGAGCGTCACGTGTCCGAGGTGCCTTCGGGCGCTCGGCGCGCCCGTATCCAGGCGGCGTTAGGGTCACTGAGAGACGTCGGCATGCGTGGCGGGTTCGGGACATCCACAAGCGCGTGGCTACAACACAACTCACCTCGGAACCCGGCCTTGTTCGGACCATCCACGCACGCGCGGACAGTAGCGCCACAGCGGGGACAGTCCTAGGTTCATCCGCCGGGGCGGCGCCATCGGTCGGGTGGAAACGTTGCCAGGTTGCCGGTCCATCCGTGCTCAACGGCCCGGAGACGAGACCACTACCCCGTTCGTGATGTTGACGTGCCCAGGACACCGCACACCTCGCTTCGGGCCCGCGTGATCGGCGATGCTTGGAAGCAACGTCAGGCTGTCGAGATCCGGCTGCTCGCCGAGGTGCTCGATCCCCGAGAAGATGCGCCACGGC
>Ga0181537_10000824_pt1 | contig 28880 bp, 25 predicted proteins | sample PEATcosm2014_Bin_39_FD_119765 | JGI IMG/M metagenome (GOLD analysis project Ga0181537, IMG submission 119765) | Peatland microbial communities from MTU Mesocosm Facility, Houghton, MI, USA - PEATcosm2014_Bin23_10_metaG | ecosystem: Environmental > Terrestrial > Soil > Wetlands > Peat | place...
GACCGAGAACGTCTTTACGACACACACAGAGCCGCAGCCTGAGCCAACGTTGCGTCGCAACCTGGAGCTGCCAAAGGGTGTCTTGCAGAAGAATCTCAAGACCTTCGTTTATCTGGGTGCGGCCTTGCTCGTAATTGTGGCGGCGCTGTTCAGCTCGTCGGGCAAGAAGACGCCTGGACAACAGGCGAGCGTGAAAGGACAACCCCCGCAACCAGCCTTGCAGGACAACACCGACAGCAACGTGCAGGAGTTGAAAAACCAACTTCAGGCAGAACGTCAGAAAGAGCAGCAGGCGACAATGGCCGCCGCTGCGATGGGAGATTCAGCGCTCGCATCTGCGACTCCCCAGCAGCGGGCCGCAGCCGCAGCCTATGGACCGACCGGCGTCGCCGTGCCGTGCTTTCCGGGCCAGCCCTGCCCGCAACCACAGCAGGGAAACATGCAGATGCAACTCACGCCGGTGCAACAGCAGGCACAGCTAATCGCAGCGAAAGAACGCGAGCGCGCGGATGACGCACGTTTCGCGTCCAATCTGGTGTACTCCCGCTCTGCCGATCCGCCGCAACAACAACAGCCAGGCCAAATGATGCCCGCCCAGTACAGCCCCTCCGAACGGCAGATGAACACTAACCTCGTCCCCGCAGCAGCCGAAGGAAAACAGGAGGACACCCCCGGAGGCTACAAACGTCCGCTGGAGGCCAATATCGATTCGGCTGTCGGGCAGCCGTATCTCGTCTACGAGGGTTCAGTCCTCGACACGGTTCTCATGAATCGTCTGGACGGCGATGCCGTAGGGCCGGTCAAAGTCCTTGTCTCAAATCCGTTGTATTCCCACGATCATCAACACGTAGTCATTCCCGAGGGAACGGTTGTTTTGGGCGAAGCAAAGAAGATCGGAGCGGCCGGCTTCGGCCAACAGCGAAGGATGGCCGTGGTTTTTCACCGCCTTATTATGCCGGATGGTTACTCCGTCGATCTCGATCAATTTCAAGGTCTCGATCAGATCGGAGAGGAAGGACTGAAAGATAAGGTCAACAACCACTACCTCCAAATCTTCGGCACCTCGATCGCGTTGGGTGTGATTGCTGGAGCAAGCCAGATCACGCAGGGTGGCGGCACCATCACCACGAGCGGTTCGCAGGCGTTCACCAACGGGGCGGCGGCCAGTGTTTCGCAATCTGCAGCCACAATCCTTGACCGCTTCATCCAGATACCGCCGACCATAACGATTCGAGAGGGCCACCGCGTGAAAGTGTATTTCACACAGGACTTGCTTCTTCCTGCGTATTCGAACCACACTATTCCGCAAACGTTTTAGGAGGCTTTCCATGCGAATCGTTGCCCTCTCCCTATTAGTTCTGTGGACTCTCACCCTTGCCGGCTGTCAGAGCAAAGGGGCAAAAGTAAAGCAGTTGCAGGACCAATACAACTCCGAATACCCGGCCTACGCCAAGGAATGCGTCGATCCAGAAACCGCCGGGGCCGCAAGAATGCTGACAGGAGAGAAGCTGACCAAGGAACAAATGGCGGATCTCGAAGCCAAGAAAAAGGAACGCGATGCACGCTGCAAGCCGCAGGCCGAGCATCTTGCGGACCTCCAGAAAGAGATTCTCGCTGCACAGCAGTAAAGCCGTACCGCTGTAAAGCATCGCGAAACCAACGGCGACGAAGGGACAAGACAAATGAAGGAACTAACCCTTACCGTGCTCGCCGTTGGCCTTGCGGCGGCGACATTGCAACCGCTCGCGAACGCACAATTCGGTTCTGGCATCGTGTTCGACCCGACACAGTCGGCCCATGCCGTTGTGCAAATCGAACACGAAGAACAATCCATCGCCAACGAAGCCCAGCAAATTGAACAGGGCCAACAAATCTTCACTAATACCGTCAAGATTGCAACGACCGCGCTACAAGCCTACAACGTCGCAAAGCAACAATACGAGCTCACGCACCAGATGATTCTCGCTCCCCGGATGCTCTATGCGCGATTTCTGTCTCCAACTTCTGACTTGGTGATGCTGCAGCAAGTCTCGAACACCTATGGCAATTCGATGGGTTGGCTCAACTCCGCAAACACCGGAAAGGGAGCCGCAGCCTCGTACCAGCAAGTTAGCGTTCCGAACACCAACAACATGATTCCCGGCTACAGCACCGCGAGTATGGCGGGGCAGTCGCAGATTGCTGCGCAGGGCGCCACCGTTGACATTACCGACTCGGTACTGACCAACAACCTGGAAGCCCTCGGGACCATCCGCGCCAACCAGACTGCGAGGCAAACGGACCTTGCAAATCTGGAGGCCGCAACGCAAACCCAGGACCCGTCGCAGCAAACCATCATGGCTGAACTGCAGCGCATTAACCAAGCCCTGCTCTTGCAACTGCGCACGTTGCAAGACGCAAACCAGATCAATGCCAATCTTGCCCTGCAACAGATCGTCGCTCAAAAACAGCAGCAGGACGCCATGAAATCGGCATTCCGTGACTCATCGGGATACGAAAGCTACTACAACACCAACATAACAACAACCAGCGGTGGGGCGGCGAATCTCCTCACCCAAGCGTACTGAGCAAGCCCAAGCAGAAAACAACGAGAGGGCATGGAACATGGGTACAGGCCTCTTCGAATTGATCGCGCAAGGGTGCCAGTCGCTTGCAGCGACGGCCGCGCCCTCCATTGCAGCGATGGGAGTTCATATCGTCCTGGCATTGGCGACCATCATGTTGGTTTGGTTCGGCGTGCAAGAGGCGCTGGCATCGGCGCACGGCGGGCCCGGGTTCAGCATGGGGAGGTTTCTTAACCTCTTCATGCTGCTCACCTTCGCCTATGTGATGGTGAACTACTACGACAGCTCGATTCCCGGACTAGGATTTTCCATCAAGAGCTTCATCGACGGCGGAACAGCAAACCTAGTGAACATAATTGGTGCCGATGGTTCTACCTCGATGTTGAGCGAGATCCATGCTGCATCTTCCAAGACAGGGCCGTCCATGCTGAACAGCATGATGAATCCCTATTACGCGATCGTGTACTTCGTGGTGCAATTCCTATTGGCCATGCTGGCCGCGATCATCTCTGCCATCCTGGCCTACGGCGCAATTGCGACAACGATCATCGGATTACTCGGGCCGATCTTTATCCCATTTCTCGTCTTCGACAAGCTCGATTGGCTGTTCTGGGGCTGGCTCAAAGCTTATCTCGGATTCAGCTTTTACAAGGTCGTCGCCGCAGCCACGATGAATGTTCTGTCCCATGTTCTGACGAACTACTACATCCAGCTTGGCCAGAGCTTGTCGGACCCTTCAATGATGGTTCAGACGCTGCCGCTTCTCGTTCTCCTTGTATTGGTCAACATCTACATTCTCTTCAAGATTCCGACCATGACACACAGCTTATTCACTGGCGGTACTGGTGGACACGGAGGGGGCCTGGGCGTGGCCATGATGGCCATACGGGCCGCGATGTAATCCCCTAGGACAAGCGAGGTCTCAATGAGCGCAGAAACGATGAGCGTCGAAACGAAAGCCACACCGGAAATTACCCGAGCCGCCGAGCGTTACCTGGAGCAATACGGCGACCCGTTGGTGATGAATACGTACTTGAAGGTGACCATTCTTGTACTCGCCGGCGTCTGTATCGCGCTGTCGGCACTTACCTTCAAGAGTCAGCAAGCCCTCGCCAGCATGCACCCGATGATTGTGCGGATCAACGACGTCGGCCACGCCGAAGCGATCGACTATCGGAACTTCCAGTATCGCCCGCAGGAAGCGGAGAACAAGTATTACCTCACGCGCTGGGCCGAACTGTATTTCAGCCGCAATCGTTTCACTATCGAACGTGATCAAACGCAGTCACTCTACTTCCTCAATAGCGACGTGCAACGCGCTGTGATCGACCAGGAACGCAAGGACAACAGCATTCAGAATTACGTCAAAGACAGCAGCTTGCCGTATATCGATGTGGAGATCAAGAACGTCATCCTTGACGATCTGAGACAGTCGCCGTATTCGGCGCGTATTGAATTCGAGAAGGTGTACACCAACCCCGCGGATCATTCCGAACTCAAGCGGGAGCGATGGACAGCCAGCGTCACCTATGTCTTTCGCGAGAATGTGAAAAACAATGAGCTTGCCGTGAACCCCCTCGGTCTGACCATCGTGCGCTTCCGGGCCGACCAGGCATTCAGCTAGGGATTCATCGACCTGCCCAGAGGCTTATTCATGTCCTTTCTTGCTGCTAATCCGGCTGGCTTTTCCCACCTATCTCGGTGCCTAGCAGAGCAGGCGAACAAGAGCCTTTCGACTCGCAACCATGGTCGCGAATTGCGCCCTTCTTACGGTGGACATGCCAGCTCGAATCGGACTGCAAGTGCGGTCAACTTCCGCAGCCAGTGTGTGGATGAGAACTTTGCTCTGGAGCGTGTCTGCCGTTATGTATCCCGTCTTTTGCTCGGTCACAGCTTCGGGGCCTTTCCGGCGCCCGGCGGCACTCGGTCTTCTGCTTCGCATTCTGCTCCCCTTCGGGGTCTCGGTTCCTCCCAAAACAAGTTTGAGAACTACGGCAAAGAACGCCCTCAAACTTCTTTCGGGCCCCTCCCAGAAAGCAGACCTTCGGCACTTGGGAGCCGGACCCACTCGCTAAGCTCCGCCCAGTGTGACCCGAGCAACAACGGGCGAATTCAACAAACGGAGACACTACCATGTACCAGAACAAAGTAACGCTCATCGGCTTCCTCGGCAGCAACCCAGAAGCTCGCACCAACAATCCGGACGTCAGCATCACGACTCTTTCGCTGGCAACGAAGTCCTCCTATAAGAAGGAAGGCAAGTACATCTCGCACACCGAATGGCACCGTTGCGTCGTCTTCGGAAAGCTCTCAGAGTTCGCCAAGACGCTCACCAAGGGCGCACATATCCAGGTGGAAGGCGAGCTGCGCAGCCGGGAGTACCAGAGCAAGAAGACGGCCACGAAGCAGCGCGCCTGGGAAATTCGCGTCGCTTCGATCCTGAAGCTAGACCGCGCCGAGAAGGCGGCCCCGGAAGATCAGGATCACGATGAAGTGCCCCAGGAGGAAACGGCTGCATAAGCCCTCGCTCTTCACTCTCGGAAGCCCAGCTAATCGCTGGGCTTCCAAAGCTGTGAGGTTCCCGCTATGAGCTTCGAATTGATCCTGCCATTCCTTCGGCCGATTGAGCCGCTGTTGCTGGATGAAAGCATCAGCGAAATCATGGGCAATCCCGATGCCTCATGGTGGTACGAGCGCGACGGAATTGTTCGCCAAGAAAAGACCATTTCCTTCGACGCCGGCAAGCTTCGCACCGGCCTCGAAGTCATCGCCAATCAGCTCGGCAAGAAACTCGACGAAGATAACCCACTCCTGAACGCCCAACTGCCAGATGGGAGCCGCCTTGCTGCAGTAATCCCTCCCGTTGTGCGCCCTTCACCTGCCCTGACAATCCGGAAATTCACCAGCCGCCATTACACCGTTGATGACCTCATTAGCCGCGGCACACTGACCCGCCCTCTTGCGGACTTCCTAGCAGAGCAAATTCGCAGTGGAAAGACACTGCTTATCAGTGGCGGAACCGGGACCGGAAAAACCACGCTGCTCCGAATTCTTGCTGATTTTATTCCCGAACAGGATCGCATCGTCGTCATCGAAGATACCTCGGAGCTTCACATCCAGAAGCCGAACATTCTGGCAGTCGAATGCCAGACCGACACGTTCAAAGCCAACATCTCATTCGACGACCTTTTGAAGTCCGCTCTCCGCTGGAGACCGGACCGGATCATCCTGGGCGAAGTCCGCGGAATCGAAGCCCGGACCTTGCTCGATTCCTTCAACACCGGCCACGCCGGTTCGCTGGCCACCATTCATGCGAACTCAGCCGAGAAGGCCCTCCGGCGCTTCGCTAATCTGGTTATGCGAAACCACGCGCAAACGACTTTCTCCGACACCGAAGCCGAGATCGGAGAGGCAGTTGATTTGGTCGTTCATGTCGAGCGGCAGCCGGGACGACGCATCCTCCGCGAAGTACTGGCGCTTCGTGGTTATGACCGCGACGCGAAGCATTTCCTGATCGAGCCGGTATTCGAGGTGCAACGTGGCGAGCCTAGGCCCGTCGCCCACAAAAAGATTGCTTAATTTCACTAGCTATAGAGGAGAGCGAATATGCCACTGCTTGAGATCAATCAAATCCGCCACATCTGTGCTTCTGTTCGGCTGGATGAGGTCACCGCCGCACAGGTCGATCAGTACGCCGCTTTCATCCAGGCATCCGCCGACGATGTTGTGGATAAGGCGCTGAACTATGTCTTCTCAAAGGACCGTGACTTCCAGGACTTCCTCAAGACGCCACAAGCCAAGCAGGTTGCGTCGACTTTGCGTGTCCGCAAAGGCCCGAGCAATGGTGCGGCAGAGGGGCCTGCAAAGAAGCTTGTAGCCGGAGTGGAGTCCACGCCTTCTGTGCGTGCGGTAAAGGCGTGATCCAACCGTCAATTTCGTGGTGCTGCCAAAACGGTGCTTCGCACCGGAAGAATTTTGACACTCCACCCCTTCGAGGGTCATGCAGGTGCACCACGGTGCACGTTCAGCGCTTTCAAGGACATAACGATTTCCGGTGCACTTGGGTGCACCTGTTAAATCCGAGGGAACATGGCAATTTTGAAGGCTAAGCCAGAGACTATTTCTGAAAGCGACCACTCCCTAAATCGCATTTTCCCCGTAACGGCGAAGCTAACGAAAGAGGAGCTAACGAGGGTCACTGAGTTTGCCAGGTCACAGGGACTTGCACGGGGGGAATGGATACGCGATGTAATCCTCCGGGAGTTGCGCGGAGGCTCGGCCAACGATCCATCTCTTGCGGAGATTCTTGGCGTTCGCTTGCTCCTGGTAAACGTGTTGCGGCCTCTGGCCGCGGGCCAGAGACTCACGCCGGAGGCATTCGACAAGCTGCTCGACGAAATCAGCGAGGCCAAGCACGCGCTCGCCGGAAAGCTGGCCACTTCCGCAGGAAGGAAATGGCGATGACAAGGACAAAGTGGGGACGCAAGGAATCCATCATCTGGCCGCCGCACAGCCCGATTTATACGTACGGGGCGGTATTCATGGCGCTCGTTCTTACGGGATTTTTTCTTTACTGTCGGTTCACCTTCGGCAACAGCCCCCTACAGAAGTTCTATACGCCCATCTACATCCGATCGAGCGTTGCAGGAGCAATCGGAACGACCCGCCGAGACAACTATAGGATGCTCATGGTGGGCGCTCGCGGAATTCAACCGCGTCTGGCGACGAACACGGACGTGACGGACGGTACTACGCCGCAACCGGGCGGCAAGCCCATCCCGCTCATACTCTCGCAGCCGGCCTTGCAGCGCGGCTACGTTCTTCTTTACATGGGACCGGAGCAGAGCTATATCGACACATCCCTGAGTGCCTATCTCAGGAGTGCCGTTTACGGCAGCGATGGCCTTTTCGATCTCTACAAGCTCCCCCTGCTTTTCGGCCTGCTATCACTGGTCATCCAGCTCCCGTTTTCCATTGCCAAGGACGTTCGACGGCGCAAGGCACTGAGATACGGACGACGACTGAAAGGCCCCGAAATGATGACTCCGAGGGAGTTCAACGACAGGGTCGCAGGGGATGGCATAGGCATCAAGACCAACGAAATGAAAACAATGATCCGCATACCGCAGCGGGCGGAGGCCCAGCACATGCAGATCATCGGAGATACCGGCGCTGGCAAGACCATGATCATGCTCCAGATCCTTCGGCAGATAAAACATCGTGGCGATTCCGCGATCGTCTATGACCCGGCACGGGAGTTCGTCAAACGCTTCTACGATCCGAAGAATGGCGATGTAATCCTGAACCCGCTCGATAAGCGGTGTCCTTACTGGGGGCCCTCTGAAGAACTCCGCCGACGCTCCGAGGCGAAGGCTCTGGCGGTGTCCCTCTTCCAGCCGCCGCAGGACAAGAAGGGTGAATTTTTCATCGAGTCCCCGCAAAAAATCTTCGCATTCCTGATGGCCTATGGCCCGACGCCAGAGGAGTTGGTGAAGTGGATGTCGGACCCGCAGGAGATCGACCGAAGACTGAAAGGAACAGAGCATGCTCACCTGATTGACCCGAGGGCGCACCAACAGCGTGCTGGAGTTCTTGGCTCGCTTGGACTAGTCGCTGACAGCCTCCGTCTCCTTCCAAGGAAGGGAGAGGGGAATGGTGAATGGTCGGCCACGGAGTGGGCCGAGACACGGCAGGGCTGGATCTTCATCACTTCACTCCCAGGAGAACGTGAGGCACTTCGACCGCTTCAAAGCCTATGGATCGACCTGCTCGTCTTGCGTCTGCTAAACGAGCCAAAGGAGGGGCAGAAGCGGGCATGGTTCGTGATCGACGAATTGGCGAGTTTGCAAAAGCTCCCCCAGCTCCATACCGCCATTACAGAAAATCGAAAGAGCAACAACCCTGTGATTCTGGGTTTCCAAGGAAAGGCCCAACTTGAATACCTTTACGGCCACCTGGCCGAGGTCATGCTGTCCCAACCGGCTACTAGCATTTGGCTAAAGACAAAGGAGCCGACTGCTGGAGAGTGGGTCAGCAAATTCATCGGAAAGGTCGAGATCGAACGGCTACGCGAAACCCATTTCGACGGCTCCCGCGCTGGGAGAAACTTCGCACTGGACCGTCAGGTTGAGCCGCTGGTAATGGAGTCCGAAATCTCTGGACTGCCGGACCTCCACGCCTATATGAAATACGAGAACTATGTGACACGGTTCTCATTCCCGTACTTTGATATGCCGATTGTCGCGAGTGACTTCGATCTCCGCGATACGCCCGAAGACAAGCTCCCCTACGATCCAAGAAACATAGGAGCAGCTAAGCCCGAGTTGCGTCCGCATGAACTGAAGCCGGACGCAAATTTGCCCACGCCACCGCGAAAATCGCCACGGACCGCGACGGAGATCGTGCCACAGGAGAGCGAGGCTGAGCGGAACGTCAACGCCCAACAAAGCCTCAATCTTCGGGGGTAGTAGCTGCCATGCTGACGATTTCAAAACCGCTCTCCGCAGGCCAGGCGCAGACTTACCACCAGGCGGAGTTCACGGCGAAGGAACAGAACTATTGGTCGCAACGCGGCGTCATCGCAGGCGAATGGCAAGGACGACTGGTCGCGCAGTTCGGCCTTGCTGAGACCGTTTCCGCCGAGGACTTTGCGAAACTCAGCCAGGGCCAGCATCCACAGACCGGCGAGCAGCTTGTGCGACAACGAGCGTCCTATGAGTATCAGGATGCCGACGGCAAGACCATCAAGACGATGGAACACCGCGCCGGTTGGGATGCAACATTTTCCGCGCCCAAATCCGTCTCGCTAACTGCGCTCGTCGGCGGCGATGAGCGTGTCCGTGAAGCCCACCGGGAGAGCGTTCGCGTTGCCCTCGACCAGCTCGAACACTACACGCAAGCCCGCATCGGCGGCAATCATCCGCCCGAGACCACTGGCAAATTCATAGCCGCCAAGTTTGAGCACGATACAGCCCGCCCCGTCGATGGTTATGTCGCGCCACAACTACACACGCACGCAGTGGTTTTCAACATTACGGAGCGCGACAACGGCCTGCCCCGGGCCATCCAGCCGAAGAGCCTCTTCGCCTCGCAGCAGTTCGCTACGGCCATCTATCAATCCGAGTTGACCTACCGTTTGCGCCAACTCGGTTACGAAATCACCGCTGGGCGGAGCGGTGCACCCGAGATCAAGGGCTACACGCAGGAATACCTCGACGCTTCCAGTCCCCGGAGCCAACAAATTCGTGAGTACCTTGAACGCACGGGCCGCTCGGGGAAAGAAGCTGCCGAGATCGCCGCACACTCGACCCGTGACCGCAAGGAAATTCACTCACCGGGAGAGGTGATGGCGGCACACCGAAAGCTGGCTGCAGACTTCGGACACCAAGCGGACACCGTTGTTCGCGCGGCGCGTGAACGGTCTCAACACCAGGAGCGGCCAGGCAACGTTTTTGACCGCGTTCGAGAATCTCTGACCTTTGCTCGCGACAAGAACTTTGAGCGTGAGGCGGTTGTAGATGAACGTGCGTTGATCCGCGACGGGCTCCGACGTGGCATGGGTGAGATCACACATGGACAGGTTCGCTCCAATCTTGAGGCTCGTTTGGCTTCCGGGGAATTTCAAATCGTCGAGCGCCCTCAGAGCGTTCCAGGCCGCCAGTTCACCACCGCCAAAACTATCGAGGCGGAACATGAAATTATCCGCAGAGTCCGTGAGGGACAAAACGATATCGAGCCGGTTCTTCCGCGTCCGCAGGCCATCGCCCTTGCCGATCAGCACCCGCACCTCAACCCGGCACAGAAGACCGTCGTGGAGGACGTGCTGAGCTCGCCCGACCGCATTCAAGGTATCCAAGGTTTTGCCGGCTCGGGCAAGACGACCACGCTGACAGCCATCCGGAGTGCCGCGGAAAGGCAGGGCTATCACGTTGAGGGTTTCGCCCCGACCTCCCGCGCCGCACGCCAACTGAACGACGCAGGAATCGAATCGGGAACCCTGCAAGGCTTCCTCGCCCGTGCTGCAAATCCCGACCTATGCGAGCAGAGGCATTTCTACCTTGTCGATGAATCGAGCCTAGCCAGCACCAACCAGATGCGCGAGTTTCTTTCTCGGCTTGGCCCCGATGACCGCGTGCTTCTGGTCGGCGATATCCGCCAACATCAAGGTGTGGAAGCGGGCCGCCCCTTCGAGCAGCTGCAGGACGCCGGAATGCGCACAGCGATGCTCGATGACATCGTTCGGCAGAAGGACCCAGCTCTGAAATCTGCCGTCGAGTTGCTGGCGACCGGCCAAGTCTCCGCCGCGCTCGACATACTCCAACAACAAGATCGCGTGAAGGAAATCCCTAACCAGGAAGAGCGATTTCGGGCCATCGCCAAGAGCTACGTGGAATCGCCCCACAACGCGCTCATCGTTTCACCGGACAACGCTTCCCGTCGTGAACTCAACCTCGCGGTTCGCCAGGAGTTAAAGGCCAATGGAAGCCTTGCGCCAGAAGATCATACTTTCCGTGTCCTAGTTCAGCGTCAGGACATGACTGGAGCCGAACGATCCTGGGCGAACCACTACGAGATCAACGACGTAGTTCGCTACGCACGTGGCAGCAAAGCCATCGGAATCCAATCCGCCGCCTACGCAACGGTCGTCGCGATCAAACCATCCGCAAACCAGCTCACGGTCGAAAAAGCGAACGGAGAGCTTGCCACCTACGATCCCCGCCGCCTCACAGGCGTCAGCGTCTACCAAGAGATCCAACGCGAGTTTTCCGTGGGCGACCGCATCCAGTTTACTGCCCCCGACAAATCCCTCGGCGTTGCAAATCGCGACATGGCGGCGATCGCGGCGGTCCACCCCGATGGTCGCCTGTCCGTCCGCCTCGACAACAACCACCAGATCGAATTCAACCCCAACGAGCATCGTCATCTCGATCACGGCTACGCCGTTACCAGTCACAGCTCCCAGGGCCTTACCGCCGAACGCGTCCTCGTTCACGGCGATACCAGCGTCCACCCAGACTTGCTCAACTCCCGCTTCGCCTATGTTTCCATCTCACGCGCTAGCCGCGAGGCCACACTCTTCACTGACGACTTGGCGAAACTCGGGCCCCAGTTGGGAGCCGAGGTCTCGAAGACATCCGCTTTGGAAATCAATGAAGCTTCATCCATCGCCCAGGGAATTGGCATGCATCTCTAATGGAATTTTCCACCTACTCTTGCGTGATATGCGAAAGTATATCAATGGCTTGTTTTGATATAGTTAAATATATCTTTATAATCTTGCCTTCGATATGTTATACTATATCAAATATGAATAACGATATAACAAAACATATCAGGCCGCTGCGTCTGGAAGGCCTTCCCGAAGATATGCGCCGTACCTTGAAGGAGGTGCGGGAAAAGCGCGGGTGGACCCAGAGGGACTTGGCCAGCCGCCTCGGGCTAACACAGACGCACATCTCCGGCATCGAGTCCGGCAAGATCGTACCCCGCTACGACACTCTTCTTGAGCTGGTCCGCATTCTTGACCGAGATCTTCTCATGATCCCCCGCGCCCTCGTCCCCGTCGTACAGGCGCTTATACGCGATCATCTGCAGCCGGACAAGAAGGGCGAAGGCGAGGAACGCCCCCTCTACGCCGACGGCGACGAGGACAGCACGCAGGAGCCACGCGATGAAGTTTGATCCCAAGAAGCTCAACGCGCTTTCGGTGCGCCTGCATGGGAAGCAGATCGGCGTCATCAACCGCCTTGCGGGCGACCGGCAGATTTTTGCCTTCGAGCAGGACTACATCGATGACCCGCTGCGTCCGACTTTAAGCCTCTCGTTCAAGGGCCGCACCGGCGGGCTCGTTACCGCCCTGCGCCCGGTTCCGCGCCGCGTGCCGCCGTTCTTTTCGAACCTGCTTCCCGAAGGGCACTTGCGCGAGTATCTCGCAAAGCTTGCCGACGTGAATCCCGAACGCGAATTCTTCCTCCTCGCGGTCCTCGGCGCCGATCTCCCGGGAGCGCTTGTCATCGAGCCACTTGAGGGTGATGCCAAGGAGGACAATGCCCATCATGATAATGCTGATGCCGTCCATGATGATGATCGCCCGCACGACGCCGTGCTGCGGTTCTCTCTCGCCGGCGTGCAGTTGAAGTTCTCCGCCGTCATGGAAGCATCCGGCGGCCTGACAGTTCCCGCTGGCGGCATGGGTGGGTCATGGATCGTCAAGCTTCCCTCCGCCCGCTTCGCGGCCGTCCCCGAGAATGAATTCGCAATGCTGGAACTCGCGCGCCGCGCGGGCATCGTGGTGCCAGATAACCGCCTCGTCGAAGTGTCAGAGATCAAGGGACTCCCCGAAGAGGCGCGCGCGCCGGGAAGCAAGGCTCTCGCCGTGCAGCGCTTTGACCGCGTCCCCGGAGGCGATCCCGTTCACATGGAAGATTTCGCGCAAGTATTTGGCCAATTTCCTAATGACAAGTACCGCTTTCGCAGCTATGCCAACATCGCGTCCGTCCTATGGGCGGAGGCGGGTGAGGACGCCATCGTGGAATTTGTCCGCCGCCTTGTGTTCTCCGTTGTCATCGGCAACGCCGATATGCATCTCAAGAATTGGTCGCTCCTCTATCCCGACCGACGTAAGCCCGTCCTGTCGCCGGGATACGATTTTGTGGCGACGCTTCCTTATATTCCCAACGATAAGCTCGCTCTAAGCTTCGGAGGCACCCGCAGCTTGTCCGAAATCACGCCAGGCCAGATGCGGCGCTTTGCCGACACGGCTCGGATTCCCGCAAGCCCGCTGTGGAAAATTGCAGTCGAGACGGCGGAGCGCGCCGCCGCCGCGTGGAAGGGCCTCGAACAGGCGGACCTTCTGCCAAAGGATCTCCGTGCCTCCATCGACAAGCAGATTCTCGCGGTCGCCGCCACGGTCAAGTGACGCTACATCGCGTTCGGCGGGATAAGTCTCGACTTACGGCCGATCAGCCTTTCTTGCATATCAAATCCGCGCAAGTCCACGGTGTTGCAATCTCGCAGTGTGCCGCTCGTGTGCCCTGTTTCGGAGCTCAAAAAGCTGGCAAGAGGAGTCAGTCCACCGACTTAAGTAAATGACTACCGAGGTGAAACGACTCATCACAAGCATCTGACTGCTTCCTAACACGATAACGCAGTTTATCGGGTTAGAAATCAAGCAGCGATTCGGCAGAAAGCCATTACCTATTCCCGTGTTGCACAAATACGATCACTTGGTGTGCGAGCTTCAATCGGGACTGGAGCAAGATTGCCAGTTATGCCGTCTATTTCTTGTATCGCTTGTCGTCTTTGCGTAGTTGCCTGTCGGCTGTGTACAAGGCCTTCGGCACATCATAGCTCAGCATTCGCATCATGTCCGCAGTTACAAGATCATCCATAATGGGTTCCGATAGCCCCACAATCGCCGAAAGTTGGGTCAATGTGTGGGCAGTGTTTTGTCCCGGCTCCATTAGTCCGGCGTTGCTCCGTCCTGCGAGCAAGCCGTCACCATTCAAAAGGCCTAGCCTGAAGTACATGCTCTTGATCCCCGCATGTATATTGTCGTTTCCCATCTGATAGTGCGAGCGCATTTCAGCCCGGCCGGCCGCCTTTTCAAGATCCGCGAATGTCGGACGATCGTTCTTCAAGTGGAACGCCGCCCAGCCATAATCCGATTTGAAGGATTTACCATAACGGGCAATCGCCCTGTTGTAAACTTTTTCGATTTTCTGCTGTGCGCGTACCGACAGCGGTTTGTAGCCGAGGTCTTTGTAGCACGTCAAGTACTTGTCCAATTTGCGCTGGGATTCCACCGCTTGATGATCCAGATAACGCACGGCGATGTCGTTCCCATAGTGCCGAATAACGGCTGCGACAACGGATATTTCGTGGAGGGTTCTCCAGCGAGCCATTGCGCCGTCCGCAAAGCCGTTTTCAAGCAGACAGATGATCTCGTCGGTGACTTGGCAACCGCGCGTTAATAAACGGATTAGTATGGACTGAAGCTGTTTCTTCTTAGGGTCGCCCTTTTGAGAAACATTGCGCTGATGAATCCACTGGCACCACTCACGGCACATGGTTAGCAGCATGCGCAATTGCCCAAGCGCCTGTCCCCAACGTCCCTCCAGATGTCCGCGGAAACTGGATAGGTCCGCTTCTTGCAGGGCTTCTTCGTTAGGCCAGCGGGCTCTCAGCTCTTTCAGAACAATCTTTGAGATGCGTCGAGTCGCATCGGGAATGAACTTCGAAACTTGCTGTTTCTGGAATCGTTCAAATGTGCGATCTATCTCGTTTAGGTCGTCCTGGTCAAATGCGAGGTCGATGTTCCCTGACAGCTTGCGGCTTCTGTACTTAAAAGGCTTTTTAGTGCCGCTGAGAATATGCTTCGCCAATTTGCTCGACAGGTCTTTCGACCCTGTGATCCCTTGTTTCTGAAGTTTCTTGGAAATCAGGTTTTCGAGAATAAACCGAGGTATTTCCTTCAGCGTTTGGTTCAATGCCTCTTGCAGTATGTCCATGCGTCACCGGACTAAGTGAACAGATTCACGCAATGCTCATAAGCTCTGAAACCCTATTTCTCAGGTTCAGTGCTTCAGGAATTTCTCGCGCACACAGTGCGGCCAAAAGTCGCAAAAATGCGTCACGCAACGCGTTGTCCTTCTCGATGTCCTTCTGCCGAGTTTTCCAACACAGCGATAGTACTTCTGTGAACAAGCCCCCAAGGCCGTAGCGGTGCCAATCGTCATCCCGCACGGATTCCGCGACGGCCGCAAGTTGTTTGACCCCTTGCGGCAGCAAAACCTGACCCGATTCCGTCGTCAACAAATGAGCAAACCACCCTGCCACTGAACCGTACTTGAGCCATCGGCTGCCCCAGCGCTCGAACGCCGACGCCATTGATGAAATGAGTGTCTTAAATCTCTCATCACCCAGCGCTTTGATTCCGATCTCACTCAGGCCCATCAGGTGGATGGCCAGTCCTTGCGCACGAGACCAGTAATTACCCTCATTCGGCTGCCACGAAGGGAGCGTTTCCGTGTAGGCGATCATGTCCTGCCAGATCGCGCCAAAGCCGTTCAAATCCTCACTGACGAGCAGCCCATTACTGAACCAGGACTCAAGAAAATCCTCTACCCAGTATTTTCCGGCCGGACCCAGCTCGAGAATTGGCCGATAAAATAATTGCCCTGCCTCGACCGTGTTGGTGCGAGCAATGAATTCCGCTACACGCGCCATTGTCCATCGGTCGCTGTCATAGGGCGTTCCCGAAATCTCAGACCGATCATCGTTCGGCTCCGGCCGCGGCAAGCTGCGCATCTCCATATCAAACACCTCCCGAACGTAGCTTCGCAGCCTCTCTTCGTCGCCAGGTGTGGTCTCCCGCAGCATTCGATAGAGGAACCCAAATCCTTTCTGTATAACGATTGCGTCGATATCCGGCATCTCCCGGTGCATCTTCCGGTCTTCTTTGTTTTCCTTCAACCAACGTCGATGCGCTTCGCGCTGCTCCTTCTCAGCCTTCGATCTAGTTTTGCGTTCGATTCGCTCGACAAGACGGCTCCCGAGCCTTGCTGCCTTCCGGAACGAAACGACAGGACCTTTCATCTTCCCCTTCACAAACCGCTTAAACAAGGTCTCTCGATATTTGGGCAACTCACTGAGGTTTCCGTAATACCCGCCTCCGTCACGGATAGCCGCCCGCCGCAAAGCGCTCCACAGCACGACCACGTTAACTAGTTCGTCAAATCGGCCCCCCAATTGGTCCCGCAGCAAGTACGCGCGCCACATGCTAAACAGTGTCGCGTTGTAATGGCCACCAGTCACGCCACCAAAAGCCATCCGTAGAACCCACTCTTCGCTGCTCTCCGTCAACAGCGCGACGCCCGCTTCTCCCAGGAATATTTCGGCGCTGTGATCCGTGATCGAGTGCGGCGAATCATGCTCCGAGCCCACCGGTTTCAGGTCGCGCAGCGTGCCTAAACACCATGCCTCGGTTCCCGGATTCTTTCGTAGCCACTCCCTATGCTCGATCACAAGAACAGCCAGTCCGCCCGCGATCGAGCTGATCCTGTAGTGTTCGGGTAGCGCATCGTCACCGCTGTCTTTCCATTCCACCAATTTCCTGAGCTGCTCGACAAACTCCACCAAGCGATCTTCGGGAAGGCTCTTTTGTCCTTCGAGCAGTTGCCGCGCAAAGGGCGCCAGCGTTAGCGCGAGCTGCCGGAGATTGCGATCGTTTTGCGACGCCTCCACCACCGCCTGCAAATGGTCGGGCCAGCGCATAGAAATCAGAACGCCACCGTCCTCGTGAGGCGTTTTGCTGTAATTTGCCGGATCGAACCGTGCGAGAAAAAACTGCTTCTCCATCCGCGATTTCTCGCTTGGCTCCGGCAACTTCTCCCATTCGACTCTGCACGCGGCCAGGAACTCCGCAGTTCCCTTGTGCTGAAGCATGATCCCGCTCGCAACATCCCAGAGCAACCAACGTCGATGCGGCATGCGGTTCCACTCGGCCTCGAGCTTCACAATTTCCTGAGGTTGCCGCGCCAGCGAAATCATCCATGTCTCGCCTTGCTCGCTCTGGGCCAAGCTCGCTTGGCATTGGTAAACGTAGTAGTTACCAAGAAGCGGCTGTAACTGTCCGGCGAAAAGTCCGTGGTATTTCAGGCCGGCCGAAATCAGCAAACCCGCGAAGGCAGCAGATTGACTATGCTCGAGAATGAACCGCAGCCACTCCGAAACATCGTTGCCTTTTTCGATTTCGTCATAAAGCCACTTTTCTAGCGCGCCCAAAGCGCACTCGATCGTGTCTCCGTCCATCGGAAGTTGACGATGCCAGGCAAAAACGTTGCAGTCGCCGACCCAGTTCACTTTCTTTCCGTCAATCTGGAAATCGAATCCGAATTTCTCACGATCGGCGTCCGTGGGTTCGCGCCGCAGACCACCCTCAAGCCAACGCGCTGTCGCGTAGTTAACCAGTCGGACAATCGCATCCAATCCCTGCTTCGGCGCCGTTTGTAGAAACCTGAGAAAGCCCCCTTTCCAGTACATCGCCGGATAACCTTGTCGCCAGTCCGCAAGACCAAGGTCCAGACCCATCCATCGGTCGTCGCCATAAAGATCGGTAGGCGTTGGCTCTTCAATGCACACCGCGAGCAGCACCTCACGCGCAATCTCGGGACGCACCGAGATCAACCCGACAAGGGCTTGTGTGTCCAGGACCGCCGCCTGAAAACCTTCTGCGACCTCCCGCGTTGGCCCATCGGGATCCGGCGGCCGTATCGGGCCGTCACGATGTGAACTCGTCACGAACGCAGGGCTCGGTTTGGCGCGTTTCTTTTCCGGATTCTTTTTTCGCCATTCCTGCTGGAGACGGTATTGTCGTTCCTGTTCTTCGTCCCGCCGCTTGATGGCGTGTGCCGGTTCATCCTTACGGCCGCAAAGTTCGAGCGCAATCTGCGCGACTTCGTCCGGAAATTCCGGGGCACCCGAAAGCATGGCTTCATAGACGACCTTGTCCTTGTCGCCGAAATGCAAACCTTCGGCCGTGCGGTCTTGAGCCTCTTTTGCCAGTTCAATTGCAAGTGACGCGGTCTCACGTCGTCCGAACATGCCAACAGGCATCGTTCGCAGCCACAGAGCACACACTTCGGCCGCTTGCAGCAAAGCATGGTCGACGACATCTGCTGAATGGCGGTTTAATACCCGCAAAACCGGGATCCAGAAGAGCGGCTGGGGAATACGAAACCGTGCCTCGGTATATTCCGCTGTCCGGGCATCGCCGATCCCCATCAATCGCCAGTCCGGGAAGGTCGCCACGTGCAAAAGCCGATTGAGCAAGCGCTGCAGAATTTGACCGCCGCTTGCCACAATATCGGACCAAACCTGTTCAAGGAGCGATTCGGAGTTGACCGCAAAGAGCAAGCCATCGAGGAAGAGATCGGACGCCAATTTTGAATCCGCATCGTCGCCCGCTAAATCCACCGTTGCGGTTTTCCACTCACTAAGTCCATGCCCACGTTCGGCAAGCGATTGTGCGTAAAGGCGAATGGCCCTGCCCCAGCGCGGCACCTTGGCGACGCTCTTGATCATTGCGGTTGCATTAGCTCCCGCGAACTTCAAAATACGATACCGCGCCCAATCCCCGATAAGGTCATGGGAAAACTGGACAGATGGAGGGCGCACGCGTAACACACCTTCACGTCCGAGTTCCTCCACCAGCCTCAGATCGTTCGCCGGTATGGCATCGACTTGCACGGCTCCGCTCAGCTTTTCACCCTCACGCTCGCCCAACATCCTGAGCAACACGTCGCGAGCCAAGCGTTCGTTTCCTGTTCCCGTCCAGCGCTCCCAGATGTGATCGATGACGTCGGCCACGCCGACCCGATCCGATGTGCTCAGACTCTGCGCAACATCGGCGCGCAACACCCAATCGAGCACCATCAGATTGCGAAGTATTGGTTGCAATTCGGCCCGCAGCAAAAGGGGGCGTATCGCGGAGTCGGATCCCAGGGCCTCACGAATTTCCGCCAATGCTGGCTTTTCAAAATCGAACTTATGGACATCGGTAATTCCGGCCTCTACAAGAAAATCGTGAGCCGAGCTCAAAGATTGAGGCTGACAGCTCACAATTACCTTCCACCCGACGAAGCCCTCTTCCTTCACGGCACGCAACAGCTCAGCGGCTCGTTTGCGCGCTTCGCCCTCGAAGCGCTCGAAACCATCCACGACCAGAACTGCCGGATGAGTCGTAGCCATCCTGATCAATTCCGGTATGGAGCGAGTAAGACCAAGGGCATCGGCCAACTCGGCCTGGCTTGCTTTCGAAAACTGTTCGGCGGTGAGCCAGAGGGTTCTCTTGAAAGCCCCTCCGGTGCCGACCAATTGCGACAGCATCGTGGACTTGCCGCTTCCAGATTCTCCAGAAACAACGATGACATCGTGCGCTTTGATGTCCACCGAAAGTCGCGCCTTCTCATCCGAACGAACGAGGCGAGTGGTGGTTCCGATCACGTCGCGAACGCCACCGATGTTTTGAGAGGAAACAGCATCCAGCTTGCTCACGTCGGAGCGCAAATCCGGATGATCCTGAAGATCGAAATCCGGGCGCAGCACTTGGATCAGTTTCGGCAGGTCGAAGTAACCACCTGTTGCCCGGTTTTCGGATGCCAACTGAACCAGACGTGCCCACAGTTTTGCACCATCCTCAACACGGCCGCCGCGCACGATTTCGGCGCACAGACTGACGAAGTCACCCTCATTGGCATCGGAGAACTGCAACACACGGACCCTGGCCACCAAACGCGCCGTCTCGAGCGCGTCCATCTCTCCGTCTGCCGATTGCCGCAATCCATCGAAGATCGCGCGCTGTACTTTATTGGAAGACTTGCTATCTCCATGAAGGCGCGCGCTCAGGCGTTCGGGGGTAGTACTCGACGCTTGTTTCTGCAAGGTTCGCCATTCCTGGAGCGTCGGGTCGTCAATCTGCCCGACAATCAGACCAAGAATGTCCTTCGATCGATCGAAGCCGGAGCCCGAGCTGCCTTTCCATTCGTTCCACGCATCCTGAACGAACTCTTTATTAAATCCTTCCTTCGTGACCTGCCGGTTACTTTTCACCGACACAAAACAGTTCGTTACATCCAGCCCCCGCTTCAAGACGAGCATCAGGTCGTCAAGAACATGGCCGATGTCACGGGTTTCGAAATGTAATTCCGCAATGACACCGAGGTCCGGTTCGAGCGGGAACCTGCGCTTGAGCATCTGCGCCAGAAATCCCGCCGCGACCTTGTCGGCGAAACTATAGCCCCCTCCTCCCGAGGCTTTGGTTGTCGTGCTTTGCTTCGACATTGCTTTCGCCAGCATACCTTGCCGACAAGTTCTCCTCAATTCTTTCGTCCGCAGTCTGGGCGGAAACCCATCTGAACTGAGCGCCGTCCGTGGCGGCAGCTCCGGGTCACCGAGGTTGCCGCCATAGGACAGCGCTTTCTAGCTGCGACGTTTTCTCATTTTCCGGACCGGCCGGAAAACCAACGACTCCGGCTCCCTATCCATGCGCAACCACCCTCTGAACACGACGCGCCGTTGACGCTTTCCGGCGCCAATCACTCTGTATTCTTTTCCACGTTGATACACCCGTTGTCTCTTTGCCATTTGCTTTTGCTCCTTTCCGATTTGTGCGGAAAATAGAAAAGGCCTGACAGTGTCAGGCCTTTAAATTCCGAGTTTGGGCACACATATGCCCAGTCAAATTATACGAAATTTTCGTTTCAAAAAGTGTTCAGAATGCGCGAAATTGTGACAATTTGAGCGAGAAATCGCATTTCAACACGATCCGCACCTCAGTTCGTCTTGGCGTGATCAGCTCTCCTCCTCGCTTTTCTTGATCACCTTCTCAACACGCCGGTTCACCGACAATCCCCAAAGGGCCTGATCCGTTTCGCGCAGCGTCCTCTTCCATTCGTCCTGGCGCGCTTTCACCTTCGGCAAATATTCATCCACGTACGTTTCTGCAGTCCAATTCTCCGTGTTGTATTTGCTTTTTTCTTTTCCCTCTTTTTTCTTCTTCCTTCTCTTCTTTTTTTCGTGCCCGCTCGGAAGCAAGTCGAGGCTCTCCAGCACTCGTTCATCGATGATCGTGTAGGTGTCGGGATAGCAAACCGTCAAAATCGCCGTGGCGGTTGCAAGCCCGATGCCAGGAACCTCCTCCAAAGCCTTCAGCGCCGCAAGCGCCTTTTCGGGCTTCTCTGCTTCTACAATTTCCTTGTTGATTTTTTTCAGGTTCTCGTCGGACACAGTCTTATAGTTCGAATCCTTAATTCGCCCGAGTTTCCATTTCAGAATCAACAGCACATCACGCTTCCCGAGCCCGTCGCCCTTTGCAAGGCTCCTCCTCAAATCGGGAAACACTCGGGTTTCCGGGTCGTAGCAATCCAGCCACTGATCTATGTCTCTTTTGGAATCTCCCATCGCGGCCTCGCCACAAAAAACTATCAGACTCCATTGCGTCCGAGCCACTCTCGTTTAGAATTCGCCCATGGCAACCCGCAACCCGGCCATCACCGAAGATCACCTCGTCTGGTACGCCGGATACGGCTCCAATCTTCTCCGGGAACGTTTTGATTGCTATATCAAGGGAGGACAGCCGAAGGGATCGACACGGACCTATCCCGGTTGCCGCGACAAAGCGGACCCGCGTGCTGACAGCCCGGTTACCCTCCGCCATGAATTCTTCTTTGCCGATCACTCGAAAGCATGGAACGGAGCGGTCGGTTTTATCCGTCCCGTCGCATCGAACGCCGCCACTCTCGCGCGCATGTACCTCATTTCCTATGGCCAGTTTAACGACGTGGTCCGCCAGGAAAATGGAAAAACTGTTCCGGGCAACATGATCGTGCCGCCTTACGAGTACCTGTCGCGCGGCAACCACTGGGAAATCGCCGGAGTACGCCTCTACGGCCGTCTCATCAAGACCGGAGCCAAGGACGAGCATCCCATCCTCGCGTTCACTGCCACGAGCGACGATTTCGTGGTCGGTCCTCCTAGCGAAGCCTATATAAAGATGATCGTCTCCGGCCTCGAAGAAACCTATCCGTGCATGCGCAAATCTGAGATCCTCGATTACCTCAGGCGCACGGAGGGAATTCGTGACACGATCCCCGGCGATGTGCTCGGCGCATGCGTACTCGGACGTTAAAGCGTTAATGTTCGCCGGCCAAGTTTCGTCTCAACTCGCGCCCCGAAACGAGCCACGCCGACCGCACGGTATTCCAATCTGAAAGGGAAAGCTCATGTACATGTCCGATCGCCTAACAAAGTTGGCCAAGGCATATCATAACGAGGCGGGAAGATGTCTGCGTGGTAAAGCCTATCTCGCAGCGTGCGTGATGCAAGGGGCGGCACTCGAATCTTTGTTGCAGGCAATGTGTTTTCTTTATCCGGATGCCGTGAAGAAAACGGCTGTCTATCAAAAGAAACAGAAGCGCGGGTTTCAACGAAAAAGAAACAAGGCTTTGGACTTCAAGTACGTCGAGCTGATTAACATCGCCAGTGAACTTAGATGGTTTCCGCCCAAGAATGTCGTCGTGTGGGGAAAAAGGACAAACGTTGCCGGCTTCGTTCACGAACTACGAGGACTTCGTAACTATGTGCATCCGGGAGTTTGGTCACGAGAACAAAAGCCACTGAAATTCACAAAGGGCGTGTTCAACGTTGTGTTCGAGATTTTCGAGGTCGCGAACGACTGGCTTTTGCACCATGTACATAAGAGCATCCTGAAGAAAATGGAACGAGCAGAAAGACCGACCAACCAGAACAGTCCCTAATTTTCCCTTGCTACGATAGCCCCTGCCCTCGCCAACGCATCGACCGCGAGCCGCAGCACTCCCCAAGCGGGACATGGAGCGATCATTCGCAGCTTTCAGAAGTCTTCGATCGTGTCACCCGTCCCCTCTGATGTTGGGTTGCTGATTCCGGCTGGTCCGTTCGCGACGCGGCTTACGTCGTGGCGCTAATGGTTTAGGCGCATCCCGCTCGTCGAGCTAGACGCTAAGAACGGGAATGCCTGCATTGATCAGAGCTCTCTGGATGTGCGCTTGTGTACGTGTGTGGATTGATGGACTTGTGCGCCTCAACAGCCGGCAACAGGCGTGCGCGTGCTTATGTTGGCAAATTTCTGGGTTCACTCGGCGCGATATTCAGCTGGCTATGAAACAATTTGGAAAAATCGACATTCTGTAGATCTGCCTCCGTTTTCATGCCTAGGCGCTCCGCCAACTGCCTTGCCGCACCACCGGGAGCGGGAACCGCCAGAATCTGCGCGTTGGGATGAAACTCCGTAAAGAGAGTGTATTCATCGAAGATGCCTTCCATTCCGCCGATGAACACAGCGGCCACGAGGTCTTCGCGCGAGAGCATACTTTTTCGCATGTTAAGCAGGCTTTCTTCCCGATTGTCGGGAATGGCTTCGATGTACTCAACGTTTCCAAAGCGCCGGTTCTCTTCCGGAAAGGCGTCGGCAAAGAATCTGCTCTGGTAGAGGACGACGGCCTTAGCGTAGTTCACGCCAAGATCTTCACAGACTGCCCATACCATGGGTGTTATGGCCGGATGTCCACCCCAAACAAGTAACCTCCTCCCGAGGGTCGCAGTTACAAATTCGCGCACGGCCGTTTGAATGAGGAACGGATCGGCCGTCTCATAGTAGTTTCCCCTGCCGACGACGGGAACGCTCGCAGATAGAAAGACTGCTTTCATGGAACCTCCCAACCGGCGAAGGCCCAGGCCGCCTCGCTGGCTTTGACCCAACGTGCCACGTGGATGTTTTTGCCAAGCCAAGCGAGATGTTCAAGCCATTTTTCTTGAAGTCCGATATGGTCGTAGACGACTGCAACCGGCTGCCCAAGGGAGCGGTCAGCCGCCTCATTAAGGGTCACTGAGGTTGGAACGCCCACGGCCGGATAGACCACGATATTTTTACTATCGGGCAGAATAAGATGAACAGCATTGTGAGGGCCGACACCCGCTACTCTTCCGCCGATGCATTCTATGCCCTGTTTCAGGTTGCTAAAGAGATTCAGGCTGCGCACAGCATGACTCTGGCCACGTACAAATTCCAACTGCATTCCGATCCTCTCGATCGCCGCTGCTGATAACAGCCCCGTCGCAGTGTCGATCTCGGTTGCGGCCAAATCGAGTCGGCTCACTGTCGCCGTACGCGGTGACGGATTGACGTTGGGCCAGCCTACACGTAGTACCGAGATTCCTTTGGCAAGTGCGCGTCCGAATTCCGCGCTCGTCCATCGACTATCAAAATAGCCCTGAGTGTCGAGCATGATCAGAACATCGGAGTCGCACAGTCGATGCCAAAGAACCGCCTGGAAATCTTCCGCTGGAGCGATGTCATGTGTATCCAAGAAAACATCGAATAATCTGGCGGAAAGGGCATCGAATAGCTGTAACGCCGCCTGACGAGCGCTGTCACGCCGATAACTGACAAACACACGCCGCTGACGCGGCAACAGCCCCACACATTCCAGCAAGGCAGTAGCAATCCGTTCAAGTCCATGAGTGGCGCAAGTCAGGCAATTAAGAGGCCTGAGCTGCGCAGGGATTTCTGTGCTGATCATGCCCTCGGTCGACGCTACTGGAAGAATGGGAACTCCGGCCGACAAGAGAGAAGAGATGGCTGCGTCCGAAACGCTGCTTGCACCGAAAAAAACCACTGCAGCTGGAGTCCGTTGAGGCGGGACGAAGCTGGACGGACGGATGCGCCATCCTATTTCCTCCCCGAGGCGCAGGCCAAACGGGGTAATGACGCGCACAATATTCTGCTCCAACTCGGATGCCTGCACATCTGAAGCAGCTCCCATCAAAGCAAGCTCGTAAAGAACCATTGTTAACCTACCGTTTACAGCATTCTAAGCCGTGTCCCTTTTTCTTCACCCGGATTCCACACGCCGAGGACTCCTCCTTCCCCCTCGTCAATATGTCGATAAAGCTGGAGATATTCGTTGCCGTACCACGCTCCCGTTCGATCCTTGGTGGGAATTATCAGCAGATGATCCGTAGGCTTCTGACTGTCGGCATACCCAATCTCCCACGGACACCACCGTGACGCGACCGAGTTCTCGGTGGCAAGAAAGATGAAGAAGTCCATCTCTCGGATCTTACCCTGTATACGGCGGGCCGTCTCTTTGTTCGGCTTCTCGGGCATCGCTGCATCCTGCCAGTCCACGTACACTTGCCAGCCATCGTCGTGAAAAAGGGTCAGTAGTCCTGGTACGTTCTTCGCATCGTGGTGGCTGTGACAAAGAAAAGCGGAGCGCAGGCCAAGCGAGCGTGCTTCGGTGAGACTGCTTGCGGATTTCGTAAAGGCGTATCGAGACGACGCATCGCGAATTCTCTCGATTGATATGGGCATATCGTGCCTCTCAGGAAGTCGCCTTGGCCGCAGCTCTTATTTTCCCGCTTTCAGCAACGCCGTGCCGCCGCGCATTCAATAACAGAAATCAAATCGTTGATGTCCCCCCATCGAGCTATTGGAGCACCAATATCTCTCAGGAGTTGCGGCGCTCTTCCGCGGGAATCCTTCAACCGAATGCCGCATATCCCCTTGCCGAGTTCAAATGCGGTGTTCAGTTCCCACTCCACCCAATCGCGCCAGGCTGTTCCGTTTCCAATCAGGCAAACAACTACGGATGCCTTCTGAATGATTGAGCGTATTTGTTGCTTGATGTAAGAGCCCCGATCGCTGTTGATTACTTCCCGAAGGCTTCCGTCGAAGAACTCGATTTGCAGGTTTGGTGCGCGCGCCATCAATCGGAACCCTTGAACTTGTGGCAAGTCTTCCACGTGGAAACTTAAATAGATTCGGCGCTTGCATGCATGATTTCTCAGGTCGCCCCGATAGGCCTTCAGCAGCTGCGTTACAGAGTCGAATCCTCGTTTCTCGAGCAGATTGCCGACCTTCGTGTCTCCACGGGCATGGAGGTCGATACCATATCGCGCCTCAATTGTCTTGACCAGAGTGTCATCTCTTGTTGAGCGAAACATTTGGGTATTCTCCATCATCACGGAATTCGGAGGCCGACTGCTTCTATATCTTGCTGCAACCGTCGCGCCCCATCCAATGCGCGTGGGTGGCATCGGCGGATATGATCCATTTTTGTGCAGAAACAAGGAGTGTGCCCTTTAACGAAAGGTTCTTGCCTGAGGGCAGCTCGTATCCTGGGCCAATTCGAATCTCTGGTGAGTTGTTGAAGACACTCGTCCACATGTGCTGAATGGGAAACCTTGGAATAGGCTTCGAGGATGCCGGTCGCGCCATGGGCGTATTCAGCCCATGGCCAGTGCCCCTCAGCGGAATAGTAGATTTGCCCGTAGAGGAACGGGATTACGAGCTGCTCAAGAAAAGGTTGAAAACGGAAAGAGGGTTGCGTGAATTCATGTTCTTCGAGCGGGTTGCAGAGGCAAGCAGAACTGTCCTTCTGATTAAAGTGTCGGTCTGGAGTGTGGTCCACGTCTGACACGTACAGCGCTGGCAGGTGTGAAGTGGATTTGTCGGACCGTTCCTCGATGCGGATTTGAAAGCTGCCGGACAGAGCTACAGCGCCTCCCGGAGAAGATGCATCGTTGAGAATTCTGAAGCAGTTCTCCTTATGGCTGTAGCTCGCGCGAAATGCTATCGGGCCGGCGATCAGGTCGCCATCGATTACTAGATCTGGGTACTGTTCACAAAGCCACCGCGCATCAGTCTCGTTCAGCATACCGGGAGCACCATGGCGAACGAGGTGCAAACCCTGCGGAGGCAGTGGCGACGGCTTGTGCCTTCTTGACGGATTCGTTCGCACGCTTGATTTTGTCGTCTGACCCGTATTTGGCTCTTATTTCAGCGGCCTCATCCGCCCATTTACCAAGATTCTTTCTACCGTCATTCATTACCCAATCGTATGCCTTGCAGACCGAAGACAAAATGGTTCCGTTCGACAGCTTGAAATCGTCCAATGGAGTGCGTCCTGCAATGTCTGTCTTTTGATTCTGATCTTTGATGTTGTGAATCCAAATTGCCACAATTCCATTGCCGCGATTCCAGCTTTGGAGAATCTCGTACTGAACCCATTCTCGGTCTGCCGTCTCAGTACCGATGAGAACGGCAGTTACACTGGTGTTCTTGAGCTGGTCGTTAATCCAGTTCTGGATTGCGGTATCGCCTTTTTTCTTGATCGATTCCCAGTCCGCTGCATCTATGAAGCCATACTGGTCTTCTTTCGAAACGACATTGCTATTCCGGACTTGACTAGCACGCCAGACATCACGTTCATAGTGAAAGCTGAAGAAGGTTTTCCGAGCCATGATTCGCCCCTTTTGTATTTTGTTGGCTTGAACTGCTGACGGCGGCGAGATTCAGAACTGTGAGGTGGCTCTCTTTGAGGCTCTTGCGCAGTTGAGATTCAGTTGTCGCTGATACAGCTAGTCAAATAGCCGGGCCGCCCAACTCTATACTAAAGCAGCCTGGTGCCTTAATCTACAATACACCGCTCAGAATACACCTTGCTTCATTCAATGTCAACGATAGTATACTACGCCTAATGAAGGTAGGATTCACGCCGAAGCAAGTGACCCGATTGACCGGGGTTCCGTACTCCACGTTAAACCTCTGGGCCAACAAAGGTCTCGTGCGACCCAGTGTCGCCGAGGGACTTGGGTCAGGAAGCGAGCGCGTCTACAGCTTCCGTGACTTGGTAGCGTTAAAGGTTGCGTTCACCCTCAGAAGGGCCGGTGTAACAACAAGCTCCCTAGAGAAAGTCGTCCAATTTCTCCACAATACCGAGGGGATGGATCATCCATTGGCAGAGGCACGGTTGATTGTTAGTGGACGAGACGTCGTGGTTGTTAAGGGTGACCGCGAACTAATGAGCGTGTTGTCCCAACCAGGCCAGAGTTGCTTGAGTTTCGTTGTTGATCTTCCTCGAACCCTAGGAGAGCTTGCTCAAGCCGCTCGTACCACCGACGCTTTTGCAGTGGGCTTGCCGACGACAGAGGATATCATCTCCAAAAACAATCGAAAGCGTCCGGTCTCGACGGCCGGTCGTGAGCAACGGCGCGTACGGCAAGTACAACGTTAGACATTTTGAGAGTTGGTTTGCTGCCCCGAAGCGCGCGAATCACAAAGACGACCACTCTAAGGACGTCTTTGGTTGATAGGGCTCTGTCACCCTCGAACGCCATGCCACCCCGAAATTCAGCAGCTTGCACCAAGGGAATCCGGCTGACTGTCGGACACTGAGAAAGCTTCGATTGTGCTTATCTTTTCGCACTGTTGTGCGCATATGGTGTGCCTATTCCTTGCGAATTCAGCTGAGCCAATACGGACTGTCAAAATCACAGCCCACGTTCTACGCACAGCTGAGTAGTTAGGTGGCTTCGCGATTTCATCCCACTGCGTCCTCTTCCGGGTGAACGCCGCTTGGCCGCGGCTCGGACGCGCGTTTCGGACTGCGCCGGCTTCGCGCCAAACTAACCCCAACCCCGTTTGGCACTCACCGCGCTTTCACTCACGCCCTGCCACCCTCCTTCGGACTCCGTTCTGTCCCTTTCACCGTTCCGTCTTGTTTCTTCCCGCTGCCGCTCAAGTGAAGAAAGAAACAAGCCGGAAACGGCAGAAAGGGAAAAAACATGAAATTAGAAGAAGTCAACACACGCACCAAAGAGGCCGTGGATTTCCTCGTTGCAGCATTGGAGTCCGGTCACAGTGAAGTCCTCACCGCATACCTCGGAGCAATGGCGAAGTTTCACACCTACAGCTTCGGCAACATCATGCTCATC
>Ga0181537_10000825_pt1 | contig 28861 bp, 23 predicted proteins | sample PEATcosm2014_Bin_39_FD_119765 | JGI IMG/M metagenome (GOLD analysis project Ga0181537, IMG submission 119765) | Peatland microbial communities from MTU Mesocosm Facility, Houghton, MI, USA - PEATcosm2014_Bin23_10_metaG | ecosystem: Environmental > Terrestrial > Soil > Wetlands > Peat | place...
CCTGCGGCAACTGCCCCAGCGCCGCCTTCGCATCCGCCGCATCAAATGGTATGGACTGCAGTTCCACGGTCACGTGCGCTCCGCTACGCAGAATCCCGAACGACCCACAGGCAGTAGTTCAAGTAATAAATAGAAAAGAGGCCCGTCCACCATGGGCTGATTTCGAGGACGCCTCCCTCAGGAGTTGCGTAGTAGGACATCAACTCCCGGCGAAGCAGGAACGCGGCGCCAATCCACAACACGCCCCATGCAGTGTCTACGACGCCAATCACTAATGAATTCGAAACCACTCGCAATGGTAAGAATTCGAATATCAATCCTACGGTCAGAATCAGATACGCATAAAACGCGAGTCCCTGCTTCCGTTTGGATCTCACCCAATAAGAGATGTGGAGCGCCATTCCTAGAGCAAAAAGGCCGCTGGAAAAGAGAGTGAGGACCAGCGCCCAAACCCACGTAAGCTGGCTGACTGCCGGCACCCCTTTTCGTTCATCGATGGCTAAACCAGTCATCTACGCCCCCGCGATCGTCATCCCATCGATCCTGATCGTCGGGCACGCCACCGATCCGCGAAACTTCAGATCGTTCCCGATCGCCGTCACGTGCCGCAGCATCTCCCCGAGGTTCCCGGCCACCGTCACTTCTTCCACCGCGTGCGTCAGTTGCCCATTCTCGATCCACAACCCCGTCGCGCCCCGCGAATAATCGCCCGTCACCAAATTCGTTCCGAATCCCATCAGCCCCGTCACATACAGTCCCGCCTGCACTCCGCCAATAATCTCCTCCGGCGTGAACTCACCCTCTTGGAGATACAAATTCCCGCAGCCAATCCCAGGTGTCCCCGCCAGCCCTCGCGCTGCGTTGTGCGTCGACTTCATCCCCAGCTTCCGCGCCGTGTAGGTGTTCAGCAGATAATTGCGCAGCACCCCGCGCTCCACCACCACCGTCCGCCGCGACCGCAACCCCTCTCCATCAAATGGCGAAGTCCCAAATCCTCCCGCGCCCGTCGGCAGCATCATCACGTTGTCGTCAATAATCGTGATCCCCGCCGCCGCAATCTCCTCGCCCAGCTTGCCCGCGAGAAACGAAGCATGCCGCCAGATCGAGTCGCCACTCGCCGCTTCAAACACCGACCCGATCAGCGACCGCGCCACCTCCGGCGCAAACACAAGCGGAGCCTGCTGCGTCGCCACCCGCCGCGCTCCCAGCTTGCGCAACGTGCGTCGCGCTGCTTCCTTCCCCACCGACTCCGGCGACTCCACATCCGTCAGTCGTCGCGCCCCGCTCCACCAGCCATCCCGCTGCATCGCCCCGTTCTCATCCACGGCCAGCGGAGCAGCAGACACCCCCGCGTAGCTCGTCCGATACCCGCCCACAAATCCTCGCGAATTGGCCAGCACCTTGCGCCCCGTCGACGCGTCAAAGCTTCCCCCATCAGAATTGGTGATCCGCGCGTCCGCCGCCATCGCCGCCGCCTCCGCGCGCCGCGCCCACTCGATCCGCTCCGGCCCCGGCAGCGAATACACATCCTCAAAATAGAGCCGCTGATCTTCCTCGATCTTTCCGAACTCGCTCGTCTCCGGCAATCCCGCAAACGCGTCTTCTTCGGTCACCTGCGCCAGCGCCATCGCGCCATCCACAAGCTGCCTGATACCCTCCGGTGTCAGATCGCTCGTGCTCGCCGACGCCGACCGCGTGCCCCTGAACACCCGCAGCCCCAGCCCCCGCGACCCCGACTCCTTCAGCGTCTCCACCTCGCCCAGCCGCACCGTCACGCTGAACTCGTCGCCTTCCCGCGCCACCGCCTCCGCATCGCTCGCACCGGCCTTCATCGCCAGCCGAACCACATCGGCAGTCAAAGATTCCAGATCGAGGTTCACTTCATTGGGAGCAGTCGCTTCAGCCATGTCTTGAAGCTATCAAACACGAGCCAATCGTGGACTCTGGTCCGTGGTCTTTGCCAAGTCCCGCGAAGATCGGTCGTCAATCTTCTGGGGTATCAATCACCCTCACACCCCTGAAACCCAAATAAAGGTTTGCGATGTCATTCTGAGCGAACGGGGCCCCGAGCGTTGTCCTCAGCTCGGGGGTGGGGAGCGAAGAACCTGCTGTTGTTTTTCGACAAATTCCCCCGTGTCTCGCATCCGAGAGCGCAGTCCCCTACTTGCGCATCAGCTTCTCAACGTAGCGGCGCGCGGTCTCATCCTCCGCCTCGCAGCGGGCGCTCATATAGTGTTGCGCGCCATCGCGCACCCACGAGTAAGGGTTGTTGTGCGCGCACTCCAGTCGGTGGGGAAGCAGCAGATCTTCAAAATCGGTGCAGGCTTCGATCGCCCGATTCTGCTCATGACGGGCGTTTCGATGCGCCACGCGCTTGTCCTCTTTCGCGCTGGCTGTGCCCGTCACCGCCGCATACGCGCGGCGAGTTGAACGGCTCATGACAAACTCCAGGTCGCAGTTGCGTCCCTACGTCATGACCATTCCTCCTCCCTTCACTATTAGACGGGAAATCCCATCCTCCCCTTGCCGCAATCTAAATTCCTGCGCACCATTTCTCGTTCGCCGCGGAAGACCCGGGAAAGCATCAAGTCCAAGCCTCCCGTAGGGAGAGCGCTTGTTAGCCCAGGCCGGGGTCCCCGCGAACGGGTCTTGGTTCGTGGGGTGGAGGATGAGTCCGACGTGGCGGACGAAATCCTGGGAACGCACCCCCTCAACCTGCCAGTCCCGCAGGGACGGCATCAACCGGAGCCCGTCCCGCTCCCGCCTCTCGCCGTCCCATTTTTCTGATCTCTGACCCCTGATCTCTGACCTCTGGTTTTTCTTGTCAATAGGTAAACCCCAAAAATAATTTCCCCAATTTTCTAACTGCTTTTTTCCCTGCCACTTACAGCCAAAGATTTTTTGATCGATTTTGCATATTAACTATTCGAAAAAGCGCACAATAGAAACGTAGTCAAAAACAGGCGGCGAAACCGGCACCCCGGCTCGCCGCTTTTCTGTTTTCTGTCGTCTGTCCGCTGTCTTCTGTCGTTCAGAAATGAGTGCAATCCGTGCCTTTGTCAAATCTTCGCCAAAAACTCGAACTCGCAAAGACCTTCGCTGATTCTAAAAAGGTTAGCCGAGTGCGGAGTGCACACCCCTCTCCCACCCCTTACGCTCTCTCTTCGCCCCTTTTCCTCAGCTCTCCTATCATGCAGCCTGCGAGCGAATCGCGCTTACCGCACAACGTCTATCCGGGGTGCCCCATTCATCGCGGCTTCATCGCGATGAGTGGGGGCTTAGCTCCGCTTCCCTGCGCGAAGCGCGGCTGCCCCACCGCAGGTGGTTCCCTGCGTTCCTGTGAGCGTGCCGTCCGCAAATCCTTGCATACCACCAGTTGCCGCACATCAAATTCCAAGTTTGAAAAGACTTTTTCCCTGTGGGATTCGCGCATCAATCGCCTCAGGTCCTTCCTGGGCGAAACGCGCGTCCGCCGGCGAGGCCAGTCCATGCCCGAAAACGAACACTCCGCACCACAATCGGCCAGCCGCGGTGCAAAACCAACCTTCCGCTCCGTCAGCAGCTTCTCATCAAATCAACCACTTAGCCTCCCCGATGCCCATCCGTATCGTGGCAGCTCAATTGCTTCAGTTTCAACCACAAGCATTCTCAGGAGGCGGGCCATGGCGTACTTCGAACGCATTCGCGATGTAATCTCCGAGCCTTTCAGCCCCGAAGTCATCCGTCAACGCACCGCGTCCGGCTGGCAAATGGTATCCATCGAGTGGCGGCGCGAGCTGCCCGACTCTGAAACTCCCTCCGACGGCGCCTTCAACGAGGCTATCCCCTACGGCCTCCGCATCTCCGACGACTGCAGCCGCCTCGAAGTCGACCCGCACGAGAACCAGGTCCTGCTTCTCATGATGGATCTGCTGGCGCAGGACTTTTCCTACTCCAGCATCGTCAGCGACCTCAATGAAAAGGGTTTCCGCACCCGCGAGGGCAAGCCTTGGAGCCGCGTCGCCGTCTTCAACATGATGCCCCGCCTCATCGAGGTCGGCCCCCGCATCTTTTCCAGTCAGGAGTGGGAGAAGCGCCGCCTCAAGATTGCCCGCCGCGAGGCGCCATAACTCCGGCAGCTTTACTCGACCTTCACTGTTTTTGAATCGGACCCAGCGATCCGGCGTTGTCGCCCAGTCGCGGGTCCACACGAAAGTCCCACACCGTCTGGCTGATGTCTGACGGCGACAAAATCTCCACCAGCGCATACTCGCCCAGCGTCAGCGTTGTGCCCGGCGTCAGCTTCAGCCAGTGCTTACCCGGCATCACTTCGGCCTTGGTCGCAATCACATCCTCGCTCTGCGTCACCGCACCCGAGGCGCTGATGTGGATCGCGCCCACAAACCGCACCGCCTTGCGCTCGTCCACGCGCACCAGCGCAAAGCCCGACGCCGCCGAATGCGCGCCATGCTTGCGATTCTGCGCGTCCTTGCCCTTGGCGGTGTCAACCGTGTACGCGTGCGTCGTCAGCGCTTGATTATCGCTTTCCGTGTCCAGCGACAAATAGATCGCAGGGTCGTTCACATGAAGATGCACCTTCGCGTGCGCCCCTTCGAGTTCAATATCCGCTTTTTCGCCCGCCAGCGGATTCAGCGTGCTCAGTCCGTGCTTGTTCTTCTGGTTCATGCTGAGTTCCGCCGGTGGCAGCTCTACCAGTTCCGGAGTTCCTTGAAATGTATCCAGCGCAAACACGCCATCTTCATCCGGCAGTTCCAGGCCTTTGGCCACTTCGGGCATGCGCGCCCTCTCGTCGTCGCGCTCCGCGGCCTCTTCCTTGTCCAGTTCTGCGGCCTCTTTCATCGCCGGCGATGTCTCGTCCGTCGACGCAGTGGCGTGATCGCGTTCCCATTTGCGCGTTGCGTCCCAGTCCACCAGATCCGCCGGCATCTCTTCCCACTCGCCCCGCTCCTGCGAGAGATAGCGCACCCGGTCGCCAACCACCTCGTACTGCCGCACCATCTGGAAACTCCCGTCCTTCAGGATCAGCCGATGATTCGAGCCCATGCCCGGCACGCCAGGCTGCAGCGGAATCGGTTTATGCTCCTGCGCCCCGGCCACCGCACCCGAACCCAGCAGGGCCGTCAGCACCAGCACAACCAGCCGCAAATGAGAGAGATGAGACATGGCCTTCCAGTTTAGACGAAGACGCGATCCTACCGTTGGCGCATTACTTCAGGCAATTCGCGCGACTTACCACGTTACCTTCGTAGTTTCAACGCATCCAAACCTGTGTATCCTTAAGGAAGTGGCATTGTTCAGCAGATTCCAGACACGTTCCAGGCTCAATCAACGCGCGCGGCCCCACGCCGCCGTGGTGGTTGCTTTGCTCTGTCTGGCGTTGCTTGCTCTCTTGACTGTCGCTCAGGTCGCGCACACACACTCTGACTCGACCGACGCTGATCATTGCCCTCTCTGCATTGTGATGCACACGGTCGCGCCGGCCATCGTCGCCGCAGCCGTCATCACCCTGGTGCAAGTCGCTCTCGCTCTGCCCGTTCCAGAGGTTCGGCCGATCACGCGAATCTGGCACGCCCAGCTCTTCATCCGCCCTCCGCCCGCCCACTTCTAGGCATCCTCCGGTTCTTCGTTTCCTTTCTTTCTTCATTCCCTGCCTTCCCCGATTACGGGTGAGGAGCAGGCGTTTCCGCATACGGAATGCGGAACGGACGAGATGCCGATCTTGCGCTGTTGATTTCCCCGGCCAATGTGCCGAGGTTACTTGTCATTCTTTCAGCCATCATTCGGAGGCGCTTTATGCCGTTAAAATTCGGCACAACATTTCGCATTCTTCCCCTCCTCGCGCTCTTCCTGGGCGCGCTCGGCTCGTGGGCTCAGGGCAACGCCGGCGCAGTCCGCGGCACCGTCACTGACCCCAGCGGTGCCGTCATTCCCGGCGCTACCGTGCACATCACCAATACTGTCAGCGGGCTCGATCGCACCGTGACAACGGATTCAACCGGCCAATTCGTTTTCACTAACATCCCGTTCAACCCTTATGAATTGAGTGTCTCGGCTAACGGCTTCTCCGCGCTCAAGCAGAAGCTTGAGCTGCGTTCCGTGCTCGGAACAAGTCTCAAGCTGGTCATGCAAATCGCCTCTGCCGATTCCACGGTCACCGTCGAGGCTAGTTCTGGCGACCTTATCGAAGACGATCCAACCTTCCACACTGATGTCGATCGCGACATGTTCATCAAGGTCCCGCTCGAGAGCCAGTCTTCTTCGCTCAGTTCTCTGGTCACGGCCACAACCCCCGGCGTTTCGGCCGATTCAAACGGACTCTTTCACGGCCTGGGCGATCACGCCTCCAACTCCTTCTCGGTCGACGGCCAATCCATCACCGACCAACAAAGCAAAGTCTTCTCCAACCAGATTCCTTCCAATTCCATCCAGTCCATTGAGGTCATTTCCGGCGCACCGCCTGCCGAATACGGCGACAAGACCAGCCTCGTCATTGTCGCCACCACCCGCTCCGGCCAGGGCGTCACTAAGCCCACAGGCACTTTAACCAGTTCCTATGGCAGCTTTGGTTCCGCTACCGCCAGCTTCGACGTGTCCTATGGTGGCAAGGCCTGGGGCAACTTCCTCGAGGCCGATGGCATGAACTCAGGGCGCTTTCTCGATCCGCCGGAATTCACCGTCTTTCATGACAAGGGCAATGAAGAGAACTTCTTCGATCGCATCGACTACACCTTCACTGCCGCCGACTCCGTGCACCTCGATCTGAACTACAGCCGTTCCTGGTTTCAGACCCCAAACTCTTTCGACAACCTCAACGTGTCAAACGTAGTAAGCGGAGGGGCAAGCGCCGACCCGATCTTCGCCAGCGTCGGCGATACCGATCAGCATTCCAAGATCGGTACGTTTAATATTTCCCCAACCTACACTCGCGTCATTAGCAACAGCGCGGTCCTCAATGTCGGCGCCTTCGTCCGCAAAGATCTCTACAACTACTTCCCCAGCCGCAATCCGCTCGCCGATCGCGGCCCCGCGAATCTCCAGACCTCCTCCATCGGCCAGATCCGCACACTCACCAATGCCGCAGTTCACTCTGACCTCACTTATTCGCGGGGAATCCACAACTTCAAAGCCGGCGTGCAATACGGCCAGACATTCCTGCGCGAAAGCGACAACCTCGGCGTCGTCGATCCAACATACGCTTTCACCGCCCCCTGCCTCGACATCGACGGCAACCCGGCTGCCGGCTACAACGGCTCATCTATCTGTCCCTACGGAGCAAACCCCAGCTACGATGCAGTGCTGGCCCCCTATGACCTCACCCGCGGCGGCGGCTTCTATAACTACCAGGGCCGCGCCGACGTCAAAGAACTCGCCCTCTAAGTCGAAGATCAGATCAAGGCCGGCAATTGGAACTTCAACCTGGGTCTTCGCGAGGACCTCTACAACGGCCTCACCGACGCCAATCAAACCGAACCCCGGCTCGGCGTCGCCTACAACATAAAACCGACCAGCACGGTCCTCGGCATCTCTTATGCGCGCACTCTCGAGACACCGTTCAACGAAAACCTGGTCCTCTCCAGCGAAGGTTGCGCCAATGCGGTGCTTTCGCCGCTTCTCAATTGCAGCTCCGGCGTCTCCAACGTTGAGGCTCCGGGCTTCCGTAACGAATTCCACGCCAGTGTGCAACAGGCGATTGCCAAGAAAATCGTAGTGAGCGGCGAGTACATCTGGAAGTACACTCACAATGCCTTCGACTTCAGCGTTCTCGGCAACACGCCCATCACCTTCCCGATCGATTGGCACAACTCCAAAATTCCCGGATTCGCTCTGCATGTCGAGGTGCCCGAGTATCACGGCTTCAGCGCATACACGGTCATGTCATCGGTCGCGGCACGCTTCTTCCCGCCGCAGGTAGCTGGCGCTGGCGCGACGGTGGGCCAGACCGGCCTGCCCTTCCGCATCGACCACGATGAGAAATTCAACCAGACTTCGCACCTTCAGTACACTTTGCCGGGACACCGCTACATCGGTGGCCTTTGGGGAGGCTTCAACTGGCGCTACGACTCTGGGCTCGTCGCCGGAAACGCTCCCTGCTACGGCATCTCTAATCCCAACAGCCCATGCCTCGCCTCCTCAACTACGCTCGGCGGCCAACCCGCCATCAGCATGGTCAATGCCACTGGCATACCTCTGACTGCAGACGAAGAGTTTGAGGCTGGCCTCACCTGCAATGGGCAAAAGGCGACGCCAACAAGCGCGTTGCCTTCAGTCTGCCCAGCTTCGCAGTTTGGCTCTTCCCTGATCGATATTCCCGCGCCCGGTGCAGGTGACAACGACAAGAACCCGCAGCGCATCGCGCCACGCAATCTGTTCGACGCGTCCCTCGGCAAGAACAACATCTTCCACAAGGAACACTTCAAGACGGACCTGGACCTGACGGCAATCAACGTCACCGACAAGTATGCGCTCTACAATTTCCTGTCCACCTTCAGCGGCACGCATTACGTCACTCCGCGAGCCCTCACTGCAAAGGTGACCTTCAACTTCTAACCCACGCGATCACCGGGCGGAGCGGCAGTCTCCGCCCCGTTTCGTTTTTCCGGCCCATTTTCTGCGCGGCGCTTGCCGTCTCGTGCCTTTGTGTCTCTTCGCATTCCGTTCGCGATGTTGCACATCGGCGCGGCTGGTCTTGCGCGTCGCAGTGAGTCGGTTATACTGAGGGCAACCAGCCCCCAGCTTTCACCTGTACATTTTTCGCCCCGACTGACAATTGATGCGGATAGGAGGAATCTCATGTCGCGGATTTTGTTTTCCTGTGTCTTTGCCGGTTGCCTCGTTCTCGTAACTCCTTCAGCCGGGGCGCAAGAGGTGATCCATGCGCTTACCGGCACCGTCAGTTCCATCGACGATGCCGGCAAGACGATCACTCTCTTTCTTGACGGCGGTTCTGAAACCGTCTTTAACGAACTGACCAACCACAAAACGCCGATGACCATCGACAAGAGGCTGCTTGCAGATACAACCTATGCCGATGCCTTCAAAGATAAGGGGGCTTACGCGATCATCTTCTATTTTGGCGGCGATACGCGCACCGTTGTCGCATTGAAGAATCTCGGTACCGGACCTTTCTCCTCGATGGTGGGCACAGTGACGAAGTTCGAATCACGCGAACGCTCAATTACCGTGCAAGACAGCACCGGAGCAACTCAGACCTTTCGGCTCAGTGCGCAGACCATCGCCGAAAATGGGAACGGTGTTGTGGACGGGCTCCGCGTTCAGATTCAGAAAGGCGATCGGGTACGCGTGGTTGGCACAAATCTGCAGACTGGCCCCGAGGCGCTTTTCGTAAGCGAAATGTAGCTCCGGGTTCACGAGCGCTTGTCCAAAGACCGGTCAACTGGTCTCCGCAATAGGCTTGCGAAAAACCATCCGGCTTACGTCCCGGATTTTCCACACGGCCCGGAGTGGATTCCCGCTCCCGACGGATGCGCTGTTGCGCCCTTAACGCCAACATTCAAAGTCTGTTAGTTTGCCTCGTGCTGGTGTCGATTCCGTGTCGCAATTTTGTGTTTTGTGCCCGGTTCAATCTCTGTCATACTTGATCGTGCCCACCAGGTACGGCCAAACCCAACAATCCAATCATGAGGTTGCGTCGATGTCGGCAAAGTATGTCTTTGTGACGGGCGGAGTTGTGTCCAGTTTAGGCAAGGGGCTTGCGGCTGCCTCTATCGGTTGCCTGCTCGAGAAGCGCGGACTTCGCGTCAACATGATGAAGTTTGATCCCTACCTCAACGTCGACCCCGGCACCATGTCGCCCTTTCAACATGGCGAAGTCTTCGTCACCGACGACGGCGCCGAGACCGACCTTGACCTGGGACACTACGAGCGCTTCACCCATGCACCGCTGTCTCGCGACAACAACCTCACCACCGGCCGCATCTACGAGCAGATTATTTTGAAAGAGCGCCGCGGCGACTACCTCGGCAAGACTGTCCAGGTCATTCCGCATGTGACCAACGAAATCAAGAACGCAATGCGCAAAGTCTCGGCCAATGGCGCGGATGTGACCATCGTCGAGATTGGTGGCACCGTCGGTGACATCGAGTCGTTGCCCTTTCTTGAGGCAATTCGCCAGATGCGCCAGGAACTTGGCCGCGAAAACACCGTTTTCGTTCATCTCACCCTTGTTCCCTGGATCGCCGCCGCACAGGAATTGAAGACCAAGCCGACTCAGCACTCGGTCAAGGAATTGCTCGGCATCGGCATTCAGGCCGACGTGCTGCTGTGCCGCAGCGAGCGCCAACTCAGTCGCGAAATCAAGCAGAAGATCGCGGCGTTCTGCAACGTCGAAGAAAAGGCTGTGGTAGGCGCCCGCACCGTGTCGTCGATCTACGAGGTGCCACTCGGCTTCGCGCAAGAGGGTGTCGATTCGCTCATCCTAAAATACCTGCACAAAGAGGCGCCTGAGGCCGACCTGAGCGAGTGGCGCGATCTCGTCGACCGTTGCTATAACCCCGTCGATGAGGTCTCGATCGCCATCGTCGGCAAATATGTTGAGTACGAAGACAGCTACAAGTCGCTCAAAGAGGCGCTGACGCACGGCGCCGTTGCGAAAAGGTTGAAGCTCAACGTCACTTGGATCGAAGCCGAAGGCCTGGAATCGCAGTCCCCCGACGATCACAGCTACGAAGCGCAGCTGGAAGGCTTCGACGGCATTCTTGTGCCGGGCGGCTTTGGCAAGCGCGGCATCGAGGGCATGCTCAATGCCATTCGCTACGCTCGTGAGAAACAGGTACCCTACTTCGGCATCTGCCTCGGCATGCAGACCGCCTGCATCGAATTTGCCCGCAATGTTTGCGGTCTGAAGGATGCAAACTCGAGCGAATTCGATCCGGCCAGTCAGCATCGCATCATTTATAAACTCCGCGAACTGCTCGGCGTTGAAGAGATGGGCGGCACCATGCGCCTCGGCGCGTGGACCTGCGTGCTGCAGGAGGATACGCTAGCCTACAAGTGCTATAACGCCACCGAAATCAGCGAACGCCATCGCCACCGCTACGAGTTCAACCGAGAGTACGAGGCGCTGCTCACCGGTGGCGGCTTGCAGATCTCCGGCACCACGCCCGACTCAACCTATGTCGAGATCGTCGAGATCCCCGGCCACCCGTTCTTCCTCGGCTGCCAGTTTCATCCCGAATTCAAGTCCAGGCCCCTTGAGCCGCACCCCCTCTTTCGAGAGTTCATCGCTGCCAGCTACAAAAACCGCGAAACTCGCGAAAAGAAGAAGATGACCAGCACAGAGTCGGTTCACCACTAAATCGCATTTCCGCGCCATAAGGTCACTCGTTCAGACACCTTCAACCCGGCCTATCTGTATCCCACATAGGTATTCGATACCAGCGTGAAACGGTAACCATTCTCCACTCCTTTTGTCACAAGGAGTTTGCCCTGTTGCGCCCTTCATTACCGCAGCCCAAAGTCTGACCAATCTGCTATTGACAACCCAATTTTGCCGGGCCTATGGTGACAAAGTTTTCAAGCACCGGAGGAATCTAACTTATGGCTCGATTTGAATTGCAACCCTCGGAGTCGGAGCTTCAACAATTGGCCGATCAATGCTGGCAAAAGGCCGGCGAACGGGAACATCAACTAGAAACAGAAGCTTTCGAAGCCGGAGAGGCGATTCGCAATGGCGAATACTCGCTGGCCAATCTTGAGACCATCGTTCGCTGGAAATCAGAACGCGTGGTTCATTACCTCATTGGCAACAGCGAAGCCAAAATCAGAAGGGTGCTGGCCGTAGCCGCGTCACCCGAAACCACCACCCGCAACGCCGTAGAGGCACTCATGGAACTCCGCGGAGTCGACCTCAACATTGCTTCGGCGATTCTCGCTGCAATTGACCCCGAACGTTACAACGTACTCGATTTCAGGACTCTCGAAGCGCTGGGTCACGCGCGCCACGACGTAGACTTTTACGCTGAGTACGTCTCATTCTGCCGTCGCCTCGCCGACCGCGGACTGGTGAGGCCACAAGGCGATCTGCCAGGGGCGACTCCTCTTCACGCGCTTGAGCGTGCTCTTTGGGAGTGGTCGCGCGCCCGCGCCGAACACCGCGTTCTCGTTTAACCTTCACCCGGAGCGCAGCATGCGAGCATGGCTTGCCGCCGCTCCGGGTTGTTCCAGCATCGTGGCCCGTGGCCGCGATGCCGTAAAATCGCACCCGTGAGCCAATCCTTTGAAATCGGCCCGGTGCACGTCGGCGCGGGAGAACTGTTTCTCATCGCCGGACCGTGCGTCATCGAGTCGGAGGCGCACGTGCGACGCATGGCTGAGGCCATCCAGGGCATCACCAGTGACGTCGGCGTACAACTTATCTTCAAGGCCAGTTACGACAAGGCCAATCGCACCAGCGTCAAAAGTTTTCGCGGCCCTGGCCTCGTTGAGGGGACGCGCATTCTCGGCCGCTTGGCTAAAGACACCGGTTTGCCTGTACTCACCGACGTCCACGAGCCGGCTCATTGCGAGGTTGCCGCCGAATCCGTCGACGTACTGCAGATTCCTGCGTTCCTTTGCCGCCAGACTGACCTCCTTGTCGCCGCAGGCAAAACCGGCCGCGCGGTCAACATCAAAAAGGGTCAGTTTATAGCTCCTTGGGACATGACTCACCCGGTCGAAAAGGTCCGCTCGACCGGCAATGACCGCGTATTCCTTACCGAGCGCGGCGCCAGCTTCGGATACAACACGCTCGTGGTCGACTATCGCTCGCTCCCCATCATGCGTAAAATGGCGCCTGTCGTCTTTGACGGCACTCATTCTGTGCAGCAGCCTTCGGCCGCCAACGGCGTCAGCGGCGGTCAGCCCGAATACATCCCACTCCTCGCACGCGCCGCGGTGGCAGCCGGCGTTGATGGGTTGTTCCTCGAAGTCCACGACGATCCGGCCAACGCCAAATCCGATGGCGCCAATGCTCTCGATCTCAAGCTGCTCAAGCCGCTGCTCGAAAAGCTGGTGGCGATCCACAAAGCGGTCCGTTGAATTACACGAGGGCAGCATATCAACGCTCCTACAGCAGGCAATTCCAGCTGGCCTGATACCATTTCCGAATATGTTTGGTCTCTCCTTTAAGGGAATGGCTTCTGCGAGGCTGGCAGCTTATGCGCTGCTCCCGTTAAGTGCCGTCGCCTCTCCGTGGATCACGAATGCGCAGAGGATCGATCCCGCCCAAATCGATGATGTGCTTAAGGACTTGAATCGCGGCCGCGGCGTGGCTCAGGTCGCCGTGTCACCCGATGGCAAGCAAATCGCGTGGGTCGAAGGCGGTCGAACTGGGGGCGCCATCCATGTTGCTCCGCTCGATGATCTCAAAAAGGCTCAACTGGTTACGGCTGCCACCAAGCCAGGAGACAGTTGCCACGAGCGCGCCATCGTCTGGGCGCCGGACTCGCAAGCTTTGGCCTACTTCTCCGACTGCGCCGATCCTGGTGGGCAGAGCGACTTATATCTTTCCCGCCTCGATGGAAACTCTACCCGGCGTGTGACCGAGTTGCATGGAGACCCGCAATCCCCGGCATTTTCGCCCGACGGATCGAAGATCGCGTTTCTCTATGTCGAGGGCGCTACACGTCCCGCCGGGGCGCTCGCTGCGATGAAGCCCCCTTCCGGCGTCATTGGCGAAGATGGCGTGGAGATCCAACGCATCGCCATCACCGATGTGAGTGTCTCATCGCCAAACGCAACACCGGTCACGCCGGCAAAACTGCATGTCTACGAATTCGACTGGGCGCCCGACTCCAAAAACGTGACCTATATTGCCGCCGACCCGCCTGGCGAAAATAACTGGTGGGTGGCTAAACTGTTTTCCCAATCCCTGGGCGGTTCGCCGCAAACGATCCTTGCCCCCGCTGAAGTAGCAGGTCCGCTCCACGGCCTGCAGATTGCCGTCCCCCGCTGGTCACCGGATGGCAAGTCCATCGCCTTTATCGGCGGTCTCATGAGTGATCAAGGCTCTACTGGAGGCGACGTCTGGATCGTCCCCGCGTCAGGCGGGATCCCGCAGGATCTGACGGCTGGACGACCCACGTCGCCTGCCTGGATTGAATGGAGCGGTAACGACTACCTCTACGTGAGCGAGTTGGCTGGTGGCAACAGCCAACTGCTTCGGCTTCACCTGCAAGGAGACGCGGCGACCGGAACGGTGAGCACTACATTCGGTTCACCGATTTTCAGCATTCCTGGCACGGTTGGCGATGGCCGTCTGGAAATGAGCCTCTCGTCTACCGCGGGCCACTCTCTCTTCGTTTTCCACGCGAGCACCTTCGAACACCCCACTGAAATTTATGCGACTAAACCGGGCAACGTGATGAGCCCTGGCCTCGAAGGAGTGATCCAACTCTCGCATTTCAACGATGGCATTGAACCGGAATGGGGCAAATCGGTCTCATTGTCATGGAAGAGCGATCAGTTCCGTGTCCAGGGGTGGCTGCTATTGCCCCATGACTATGACCCCGAGAAAAAGTATCCGCTGGTCGTTGAGGTCCACGGCGGCCCTGCGGCGGCGATTAGTGCGCAGTGGGGCAGCGCCTGGGGTCTCAGTGCCGAGGCCTTTTCTGCCATGGGTTACTTTGTACTGCAACCAAATCCTCGGGGCAGCTATGGCCAGGGTGAGGAGTTTACTCAAGCTAACCGCAAGGATTTCGGCTACGGCGATTTACGCGACGTGTTGGCCGGCATAGATACTGTTGAAGCAAAATACCCCATTGACCACGATCGCATCGGACTCATGGGATGGAGCTATGGCGGGTTCATGACGATGTTCGATGTCACTCAGACAGGCCGATTCAAAGCGGCTGTCGCCGGTGCAGGCATTTCAGATTGGCTCAGCTACTACGGCGAAAATTCAATCGATCAATGGATGATTCCGTACTTTGGCGCTTCCGTTTATGACGATCCGGCCGTCTATGCTAAGAGTTCAGCAATCACGTTTATTAAGCAGGTGCACACGCCTACGCTGGTAGTTGTCGGTGACCGCGACGGCGAATGTCCCGCACCGCAATCTTTTGAGTTCTGGCACGCATTGCGCGATGAGCATGTTCCCACCCAGCTCGTTGTCTATCCCAACGAGGGTCACGGCTTTGTAGATCCGGCCCACAATCGCGACGTGCTTGAGCGATCCCTCGAGTGGTTTGCACGTTATATGCCGGTCCCTCCAGCGGCGAGCAGCGTCCAGGGCCGCTGAATGCCTCCTTTTTGCTCGCCAACCGACGCCTTTGGAGTCTATCTGGTATCAGGAGAGCAGCGCCGGTTGCCGGCAGGCCAAAGGTGGGCCGGCCGCTCTGTCCTGATACACTTTTCATTGGAGTAATGCAGGGTGTGTTTCGTCGACTGGCCGGATGCAACCGTTTGCGCGAGGCTCATTGTCTTGGCTAAACGAACGGATCGCCGGTTGGCCCAAGGCGCGTTGACGAGCTGCTTTCAAGCCATAATCTTTTGATGCATTCGGAGAGACCGTTCCGCGGTTCGCAGATGTGGGACGGGGAGGATTCATGCGGCGGTACTTAGCGCTTATTTCATTATTGTGCGTGAGCATTCCAGCGGGGGTTTCCATCACCGGCTGTATTCGTAACCCGGCCGGCAACTACTGCTACGGGCTGGGCTATGGCACGAAAATCACAGCCGTATATTCGATTGACCTCGAGCCCAGGACTACCGGCATTTCGATGGCCTTTGGGCAGACCCGGACAATCACACCTCCGACCGCAAAGACCTGCCAAGGCAATGCGGTGACGGTGGGCTCTTATACCTATGGCACGACCAACAACCAGTTGGTCGATCTATCACCCACGGGAAACATGTGCGCCGGCACCTGGAACCGCAATTCGGGTGGCGGCATCGCGGACTATACGATCTGCAACATTCCTAACCCGTTGCCCAAAACAAGTGGGTTACCTTACGCCACCGCATTCATTTCCGCCTCCGCAGACTCCGTGACCTCCAATCCAGTGGAGGTATATGTTCATGCGCCCGTTAGCTCCATTGCTCTGGCTCAAACCAGCACCAGTCAATTCGGCTGCTATTCACAGGGAACCATTGCACAGTTGGACTCGGAGGCATGCTATGCCGGTCCAAACAATGCACAATATGAGCTATGCGCGCCGCCTTCTGTGACGCAGTCGGCCACTCCAAAATACGCTTGCTTGAGCGGCCTTGCGCCAGGTGCTTCGCCTACTTCGATCCAGGACTGTTCATCGACGATCGGAACTTTGTCCTATGCTGTCGGGACTCCAGCGATCGCGTCGATTAATGCCGAGACGAACCAGATCACGGCAGAATTGCCCGGCACCACCGTGATCACCGCTTCAGTTGCCCAATCGGGCTCTTCGGCCGGTTTTTTCTCCACTTGCCCCCCGAAATCCATTTCGGTGACGTTATCGAATGGCGCCACTAGCGGCACAGTAACTCAGGGCGTAACGCAAAATCTGACCACCACTGTTGTCGACACGACCGGGGCTACCATCACCGGACTATCGCTTGACTACCAATCCACCAACCCATTGGAGATCACCACGGGCGCGGGAGGCTCGATTGCGCCCACGTTTCCGGGCGCGGCATCTATCTATGCGGTCTGCCAGCCGGCCACTTGTAACCCTTCACCGATAAACGAGGTTGGACTATACGGCACCGGGGTTTCCATCTCGAGCAATCCGGTGGACATCACGACTCCAGGCACTGCCAGCGCCTACCTTTGGTTCGGAGCGCCCGGCAGATCCCAATATATTGTCCCCGTTCAACTGCTGAGTGGCACGCCGGCTTCAACCATCCGGTTGCCTTATGTGCCCAATTCCATGGTCATGGACCAGACGGGAACGAATATCTATTTGGGGTCATCGCGCGAGCTAATGGTCGTGGGCACAACCACAAACGCCGTGACAAAGACGGACCCGACGGTCCCTGGTGTAGTGCTGGCTGTTTCACCGAATGGTCAGTCGATCTTGATTAACGATCAGCTTCGCCAAGTCTTTTATATCTACAGCGCAGCCGGCACGACCAGTGCGACTTTCGGTGGCATGGGTGCGGCCGCTTCCTGGACCCCCGACTCCAAAACGCTCTACATTACCGATAGCGCGGCCCTGGGCGAAAATCACGCCGACACCCTTTACGTTTACAACGCGAACACGGGGTGGACCACCTGCTCTGCCGGCCAGCCTTGCGCAGGCAATTTCGATGGCGCGACCGATCTGGCCGTCACCATCCCCGGCATTGGGGTCTTCCTTGGCGGATCACATACCGTTGCCCGCTCGTGGTGCCCATCCGGCACAGTCGGCAACTACTCAAGTATGGTCTTTTATCCGGAGGCTGCGGACGTCGTCACCAATTCCAATAACCAGGTGCCTAGCGACACCCTGGCCGCTACGACGGATGGGAAGCATATTTTGAGCGGCGCATTTCTCAACAACGAAATAGCGCTTTCTGATATTTCGGTGCAGGTTCCACATTCAATCTGTCCATCGGCAGATGCGGGCAACACTCTCGAAGTATTACCGATTCCGTCGACCCTCAACCCGCAACTGACGCTGAGCAGCATCAGCGCATCGTCTGTGAACCAGGTAGTTACTTCCCCGGCCCCAGTGATCCAGGGAACTGCGGTGTCGCCGAGCAATCTTAGCTTCGTTACCTATGATCCGGGCTCTGCGCCCAATGGCTTGTTGCCGTTTTACGCAGAAACAACAGGCAGCCCTGCCCCTGGGACTCTCGGCTACCTTACGCTGAAGGCTCCCGGCACGGGGACCGCACCGACAGCGCCCATCGCCGGTGCGTTTAGTTCAGACGACACGCTGTTCTTCGTTTCAACGGCCGGCGACGACATGATCCACTACATCAATACGCAGGCGGTGCTGACAAACCCGGCCAATGCCGATACGCAACAGCTTAGTCCGAACCTGCCGGCATGTGTGGTGGGCTCCGATCCTGACTGTGTGCTGACAAACTCCACCGAGCCAGCTTCCGGAATCGTTCCAGCGACCGCCATTATTGTTAAGCCACGCTCTACGACGTAAGCCGGACATGCATGATCTTGGCCGCTCAGGGCCGGCTTGTGGCTGGCCCTGTATGCGAGCCGCGACCACCAACCTGCGACAGCGCCAAGATAGAATCAGAGCATGATTAAGGGCATTTCTTTTCTGCGCCCCGCCGGTAGCGCAGCGGCCTACGACCGCCTTTCCAGCTTTTTTTTGGCACTGGGTTTTGAGATTGGCCGAGGTTGGAAGGAGCCGGACAGTCGCGGAGCATCCTTTGCCGCACCACTTGGCAATCTCGAATTTGTAGATGGGAAGTTTCCAGCAACAGCCGATTTATTAGTTGAAGTCACCTCGCTCGATGCTATTCATCAGACTGCAGAGAAGTGGCTGGACAATAACGGCGACGACTCCGGCGTCGCGCGTCTCAGCGCGATCACTGAGACCCACTGGAAATCCAGGATCTTCACGGCGGAGCCGGAACGTGGCTTCACCGTAACTTTTTGGGCGTGGATCGATCCACTTAAAGACAAACCGCTTGCCATCGAAGGCGATCTTTCCGCTCAAGGGATGCGGTTCGCAATTGCCGTCGCGCGTTGGAACGCTGTAATCACAGACCGCCTCCTCGACGGCGCGCTCGACGGGCTTTTGCGCAGCGGCGCGACGCGCGACGAGATTCAGATTGTCCGCGTCCCGGGCGCATGGGAAATTCCTGCTGCGGCGCGCGCCATCGCCAACCAAGGCAAAGTGGACGCGATCATCACACTGGGCTGCCTCTTGCGCGGCGAGACAGCGCATTATGAAGCCATCTACAACGAAGTCGCTCGGGGCATCGGCCAGTCGCAGCAGGAGACCGGCATCCCTCATAGCTTTGGCGTGCTCACATGCGAGACGCTGGAGCAGGCTCTCAATCGGGCCGGGATCAAAGCCGGGAACAAGGGATTCGAGTCTGCCGTTGCCGCCATCGAAATGGTGAGCTTGCGCAGGAAACTCGCCGAAAGTGGCCGCGCTTGACGGCGGGCACGCGGCGCAAGTCGCGCGAACTTGCCATGCAGATGCTGTTCCAGGCAGATGTCGGCAAGCAAACACCCGAACAAGTCGCCGCCACATTTTGGAGAGCGGGCGACGAGGTTGCGCCAGAAGTACGCGGCTTTGCCGAGGACCTCTTTCGCGTGGCCAATGTCCAAAAGGAGCAGATCGACGAGTTGATCGCCGCCAACTCCAAGCATTGGCGCCTCGAACGCATGCCCGCGGTCGATCGCAATCTGGTGAGGATGGCTGTGGCGGAGATGCTGGGCTTCAAGGGCACGCCCTTTCCCATCGTGATCAATGAAGCGCTGGAGATCGGCCGCCGCTACTCAGCGCCTGAGTCCATCAACTTTCTCAATGGGCTGCTCGACGCCATTGCCCACAGTCTGCTGCCAAAGTAAGTTGACCGTGGGCTCGATGCCCGGTTTTCTGAATCCGATCCTTCTTACAACGTATTAGTTGCCGCAGGCTTCCAATGCGCAGAGGCTTTCTGGCTGGACTGTCCGGCTCGTGGCCTCTCCGATGCCCCGATTCCGCTGCAGCCGCGCTGATTTACGGCTCGGACGGGTATTTGCGGCGTACCATGGAATCTGGTACGCTCAGGCTTTCTTAAATGAGCGAAGGAGAACCTCGTTATGGCAGAAGATAGTAAGGCTCAGGGACTTGCATGGTTTCTCGCCGGGCTTGGCGTCGGCGCGTTGGTCGGAATCCTCTATGCGCCCAAGAGCGGACGTGAAACCAGAGAAGACATTGCACAAGGCGCCCGCGAAGGCACCGAGTATATCCGCGTAAAGAGCCGTCAGGCTGCGCAACAAGTCGGCACATTGGTCGATCGCGGCAAGGAGCAAATGGGCGAGTACGTCGATCGCGGCCGCGACGTGGTTGACCGTGGGCGCGCCCAGTGGGAAGAGTTTGTGGAGCGCGGCAAGAGCCTTGTTGGCGACCAGACCACGCGAGTAGCGGCTGCAGTAGAGGCGGGACGCGAAGCCTACAAGTCAGCCTCGACTGAAACCACCGAGTAATCCATTGCGCCCGTCCAGATGGATTGGATTGGATTGGGCGCAATTCAGTTTTGACATCGGGCCGACGCGACAATCCAATCGATTGCGCGCGGGTTTAACGTGAGCGCTTGGTCAGTTGCTGTGGTATCGCTCAACCAATCCTGAAACTTTGTGTTTCGCTTTGCGAGAAGATCGTCTATGTCGAACGTCAACAATGAAGTCCTCCTGATTGTCTTTGTCGCCCTCACTGGAGCGGCGGTGATGCTGCAGGCCTTTGTCCTGCTGGCCATTTTTTTCACGGTGCGGAAAACGGCCCGTGCGGCCGAGGAGCAGATGGCCGAGGTGCGCACCACGGTGCTGCCTGCCGTAAAAGAGGCCCGCGAACTGCTGGCCCGCGTCGGCCCCAGAATCGACTCGGTCACCACCGATCTCGCAGAGTTGACGCAGGGGCTGCGGGCGCAGGGCGCCGAACTGGAGATCTCGACTTCTGAAATCCTTGAGCGCGTGCGCCGCCAGTCGAGCCGTCTCGACGCCATGTTTTCAGGCGTGCTCGACACGGTTGACCGGGCCGGCGCAATCGTTACGGACCTTGTCAACGTGCCGTTGCGCCAACTCTCAGGCGTTGCGGCGTTTGCCAAAGCGGCGATTGGCACGCTGCGCTCGGGCGCTCCGCAACGCGAGCCCGGACCTCGGGCCACTCACTCGCCGGCCGACAAGGATATGTTCGTCTAGTGCGACTGCCACAAAATTGAGCGAAAGAAAGTAGACCGGAATCAGAGCGATTCCGGTCTTTCTGTTTATGGCTGCGCCTTTTCTTATTGGTCGTCGAGCACGATCACTTGAATCGAATAAGGCGGCACGGTGTGTTTGAAATGGCTCGACACATCGTGCAGCGAGGTCTCGACGGGAACGACGCGCTCAGGATCGTTGATGGAGTTTGTCTCTTCAGGATCGTTCGCGTTGAGGCTCAACATCTTCGCGGTTGCTGATACTTTCGCGCCCGTCAGCTCGATGTCTAACGGCTTTGCATTGGAAGAAGCGTTCACCAGTTTCAAATACAGTTGCTTTTTCGCCGCGCTACCGGTGATCGAGTAGAAGAACTTGTCGCCCGCGCCGGTCACTGCTGACCCCAAAGTGTGATCGCCGAGATAAGAGCCGAAAAGCACCTGAGCGTAGTAGGCGGGTGAACCGTAGCTCTTCATTGCGTTGTAGCCGATGAGATCGGTCTCCCATTGCATGCCGCCCGGATTCACATTTGTCAGCAGCGGAGCGTAGCTTGCCATGATGATGATGTCGCTGTTGCGCTCGAGGCCGGTCATCCACGCCGCGTCGCCCAGCGCCGCGCCCATGTCGGGCGTCGGGTATCCCTCGCGCGTGGCCCACTCACCGACAAAAACTTTTGGTCCGTTGCGGTCGGCCTTGTCGTAGTGGCCACCATCCCAAACCGGCGATGAAGCCGCGCTGCCGTCTTGTGCGTCGTAGTGGGTGGCGTTGTGGAAGTTCTGCGTGGCGCGGACGTAGTAGTGCTCGTCAATCACATCCGGCCTGGGGCCATTTACGGGTGCGGTAGCGATCAATTGCAGGTTTGGATATTTTGATCTGATTGCATTGAAGAACGGCGGATAGCGCTCGGCATAGCTGCCCGACTTATCGAGCCAGTCTTCGTTACCAATCTCGACATATTTCAACTTGAACGGAGCCGGGTGGCCATCTTTCACGCGTTCAGCGCCCCACTTCGTCTCTGGGCCGCCGGTCAAGAATTCAATCTCGTCGAGAGCATCCTGGATGTAGGGCTGAAGATCCGGGCCGGCCGCGACATGTTCGCCGGCAAGCGAGTAGCCCGCGTAGACCGCAAGCACCGGCTCAATCTTCAGATCTTCGCACCAGCCCAGGAACTCGAGAAGTCCCATTCCATCGGTGGAGCGGTAGCCCCAGGGACTCAGATGGGTGGGCCGGTCGACGAGTGGCCCGATTGTCTTCTTCCAATCGAAGCGCTCGCTGATGGTGTTGCCTTCGAGATAGTTTCCGCCGGGAAAGCGCAGGAACTTCGGATGCATTGCGGCCATTTTCTCCATCAGGTCGGGCCTGAATCCATTGACGCGGGCGTGATAGGTCGGCGGGAACAACGAAACAAGATTGAACCAAACGCTTCCCGCATGAGCAACGGTCAGCTCAAGGTGATTGGTGGAGGACGGCTGAATTGCGCCGGTTTTCAACGTGAAACTGTATTGCTTCCACTTTAAAGTGAGGGCCGGGACCATGGCGGTGGCAACCGCTTTTCCGGTCAGGTCGCTCACGAGACTGACCGTGACAGCGCCCATGTCAGCGCCGGCCTTGGCAAAAAACGATCCACTATAGGTGGTCTCGGGCCGCAGGGCCATGCCCCAATAGCCCTGGTTCAAAATGCCGGCGGGACTCTGCGCGTCGGCGCGCTCGACATCGAGGCGGACGCTGGTCTTGAGTGCGTCGCTGGGGCCGGTGGTCTTGTCGACTTCCATTTTGGCGCGCGCGTTGCCGTTTTCGACGAGGTACCAATAGAGCAGGCCGCTCCAGTCGGAGTGAAAGGTGCGGTTGCGGACCATCTCGGCGTAAAGGCCACCGTCGTAGGAGTAGTTGATCTCCTCAGTCATGAGGCCGTAGAGCGTGGGGCTCACGGTGGAGACGGGCTGATCGGCGTGGATAGTGAGAACGGACGGCGACGTCTGCGCGGCGCTCATTACGGGCGCAACAACTCCGGCGGCCAACAGAGCCGCGATCAAATACCGCTTGCAATTCATAGGAAGTTTTCCTCGCATCAGCAGAGCCGAGCCAGTATAACGCGGTGATCTGTTGGCCGGCGGGTTAGTGAGATGTCAGACGATCCAGCCGCCGCCGACGACTTCGTCGCCGTCGTAGAAGACGGCGGACTGGCCGGGCGTTACGGCGCGCTGCGGCTCGTCAAAGATGGCGTGCACGAGGGCGTCGGATTCGGCTGAGTGCGTGCCTGCGACTGTTGAAGCGCCGGGTTCAATTGTCGCCCAGGCTGGATCGTGACGATGGCGAATCTTGATCTTGACGCGCATTGGCTCGGTGAGCGCGGGAATGCTGATCCAGTTGAGGCGGTTGGCGCGCAACTCGCGGGTGGCGAGCTCCGCGTCGGCACCCACGGTGACGCGGTGGCTCACGGGGTTGATCTCGAGCACGTAGAGCGGCGTTGGCGAAGCGACCTTGAGGCCCTTGCGCTGGCCGACGGTGAAGTTGGAGATGCCGTCGTGGTGGCCGATGACCTGGCCGGTGGAGGCTACGAGTTCGCCGGCGGTCTCGGGCATGGGCTCGCCCTGCTCCTCGAGATAGGCGGTGAGGAACTGCTTGTAGTCGCCGCCGGGGATGAAGCAAATCTCCTGCGAGTCGGGCTTCTCGGCGAGGGCGAGGCCGCGCTGGCGGGCCACCTCGCGGACCTCGGGCTTGGTGAGACGGCCGAGAGGAAAGAGGGTGTGGGCCAACTGTTCCTGGGTGAGGCCGAAGAGGAAGTAGGTCTGATCTTTGGCGAGATCGGCGGGGCGCTTGAGGATCCAGCGGCCGCGCTCGGGGTCGTATTCGTTGATGGCGTAGTGGCCCGTCGCGATCGAATCGGCGCCGATGGAGCGCGCGGTCTTGAGAAGCTGGTCGAACTTGAGATGGTTGTTGCAGAGCGAGCAAGGAATCGGGGTGCGGCCCGCGAGATATTCGCTGACGAACGGCTTGACGACGTCGTGCTCGAAGCGCTCCTGCTGATTAACGATGTAGTAGGGAATGCCGAGGTGCTCGGCGACGCGGCGGGCGTCGTAAACGTCATCGAGCGAACAGCAGCGGCCGGCTTTCGGGGCGTCGGGAATGCCGTGCTTGCCGGCGAGGCGGGTCTGATCCCAGAGCTGGAGGGTGAGGCCGACAACCGCAGCGCCCTGGTGGGCGAGCATGGCGGCAGCCGTCGAAGAGTCAACTCCTCCGGACATGGCGACGGCGATGGTGTTGTTCTCGGGCACGCGGGGACGATCTCCTCTCTTAGTGTAAGGCAGGTTGAGTTGCGGCAACCGCGCGGCGTGGGGCGACGCAGGGTGAATCGGACGCGTCACAGAAAATCGTGCCGTTTGAATGGAATTAAGGCCGAAGTGCAGGTGATTGACGCGAAGAGGGGTTGCGGGGCTTTCTGTCGCAGTTTCACGGACGAAAGCGGTGTCAGCGGAGTTAGCGGAGGCGCCTGCGGTGCGGCAGCGGCGCTGCGTGCGCCGAGCGGATTCCCGTCTGACGCGAATCGCACGGGCCCACAGGGAAAAAGTCTTTTCAAACTCGAAAATTGATGTGGGGCAACTGGTGGTGCGCATGGAGTTATGAGGAGCGTGCCCACTGGAACACAGGGAATAACGTGCGGCGCTAACGAAGTTGGCGGAACTGGGCCCCCACTCATCGCGATGAAACTGCGATGAATGGGGCACCCCGTGCTGAGCGGTTGGAGCGGAGGCGCAGACCCCTGCGGTGCGGCAGACGCGCTGCGCGCCTTGATGGTGGACAGGCGGTAATTGGCGAGGTGTCGAGTCGATCATCAAGGCTGCGCTCCAGAGAGACGGTTAAAAAAGTGAACGAGTGAAGAAGTGAACAGAAACAGAAAAGCGGCGAGCCGGAGGTGCCGGTGTCGCCGCCTGTTTTTGACTGCTCCTTTATTGTGCGCCTTTTCGAATGGTTAATACGCAAAATCGATCAAAAAATCTTTGACTGTAAGTGATTGGGATAAAGCCGGTTACAAAATCGGGAAAATTATTTTTGCGGTTTACCTATTGACAAGATTTCCACAGGGCACCTGCCGCGCGGCAGGTGCGATTCGCGCCAGGCACCCGCGTAACTGGGAAATTAAGGATGGACCACCCGCAACCGTTTCGGGCCGAACCCTCTGCTCTGAACGTTGAGTTTCCTATAATCTGCTGCGCTGCATTCATTCAAGCGCCTTCCTCGTCCTTCATATTGAAATGAATTGTGGAGAAGCACTCACAGTCCTCAACCGGACACCGCATCTCCCCGCCTTTTGAGAAGTCGTCTCCGTCATAGGCAACGATGATATGAGGATTGAAGGGATGTCCGCATCGTTTGCAGTTCCCATTCTCATCGTCCAGGCTGTCGGGCGGCAGAATAACGCTCTCCATAACCTAAGGGTATCAATCGCATTCGCGGAAACTGCGAGCCGCCAACTTCCATCGTTTAGCTGAGTTATGCAGGACGAGGAGCAGTAGCCGAATGCTTCGGGGCTAAAGGCCGCGATCCCGCGATCAGGTTAGGGTCTTTCAGGGGCTTCAACCCACTTCGCGGGTACCCCGCCCCTGCTCCCTGCTGAAGTTTTCCCACTCATCGCGATAAGACCTCGATGAATAGGGTATGCAGCGATCACTCTACCGATGCTTGCGGGAGCGGGTTGGGAGTGCGGTGGCGGTTAATCGGCGTGCGGGGATCTCCTGTATTGGTGGACCTTGTCGGGGTCGCAGACGTGCTTGATTTCGGCCATTTTCAGGGCCGATTCGTTGCGTGCGGTTGCGACTGTAGCAAAGCAAATGGGACAAATCGAATCGATGGTTCCATCCCTGTTTGAACGATGAGCAAAATGTCGTGCTGAATCGAGGTCTGTCATGGTCTCTCCAAAAAAGTGGAATGACCCCCTGCCCCGGATACAAATACTTGGATGAGGTTTGGGTAGAAGGGGTTTGAGGGGTGACCCGATTTCGATGCAGAAATTTGCTGATATTAAGCGTAATCAGGTATTTAGCGGAGGGCTCGGAGCCGGGTTGCGGTCGTAGCGGAGCTTGAGGGCGAGGATGGCGAGGGCCAGGACGAGGGTGATGGCGTTGGCGGCGGTGATGGGGGCGGAGCCGATGCCGATGCCGTAGAGGAGCCAGCAGGCTACTCCGAAGCTGAAGAGCAAAAACATGATGAGGGAGATGTCGCTGGCGCTTTTGCGACGCCAGACGCGGAGAAGCTGCGGGACGAAGGAGATGGTGGTGCAGCAGGCGGCGATGGAGCCGATCCACGAGAGGGCGGAGGGCGAGAGCAGAGTGTGCGGGATCATTGTTCAGCCATTCTTCCAGAAGAACCATGCGGCCATGGCGAGGCCAATGAAGACGACGCTGGCGCGGAGGATGGGTTGGGGGACGCGGCGGGCGAGGCTGGCGGAGGTGTATCCGCCGATGGCGCAGGTCAGCATGGCGACGAGGCAATAGCGCCAGACGACCTGGCCATCGAAGACGAAGATGACGAAGGCGATGCCGTTGGCGAAGGTGGTGGCGGCGACTTTGAGGGCGTTGATTTCGTTGAGGTCGTCGAAGCCGAAGAGGGAGAGCAGGGTGATGATGAGGAATCCTGCGCCGGCGCCGAAGTAGCCGATGTAGAAGCAGACGACGATGGTGGAGAGGAAGATGGGCAGGCGGCGGGGAGCGCGGGTGCGCGCGGCAGCAGTTTTGCGGCGCTCGAGCCAGCGAGAGACGGGGCCGCTGACGGCGAAGATGAGCGCAGCGACGAGCAGGAGCCAAGGGACAAGATGGAGGAAGGTTCGCTGCGGGGTGTTGAGGAGGACGATGGCGCCGATGGTGCCGCCGATGAATCCGGCGAGCGACATGAGCAGGGCGAGGCGCAGGTTGCGACGAATGTCGTCGCGATACGCGGCGATGGAAGTGAGCTGGCCGGCCCAGAGGGCGACGGTGTTGGTGGCGTTGGCCTGGACGGGCGGGATGCCCATGCCGAGCATTGCGGGGAAGACGAGGAAGGAGCCTCCGCCGGCGACGGCGTTGAGCACACCGCCGATAAAGGCGGCGACGACGAGCCAAACCCAGTTCCACTGAATTGGGGGGAGAGCGAAGGCGAGCGAGTGCATGCGAGCTTAATTGTAGAGGCGGGTTTGCGGGGCCGGCGGAGTTGGGCGTGGGGGAAGTTGGCGGCGAAAGCTGGCCGGTGGGTAGTCGTTGCACAGGGCGACGATGGGGCTGCTGCGAGCGGCGTGGCAGGGCTGAGATGGGAGCAACAGCAATTGGAGCAACTTAAAATGTTTAAAATCAATTAGTTAATGGAATTATTATCGTATGTGAGTGTAATACTAGCAGATTTTATGAATCGCTTGTGCTATAGTTTTAATCAGATCGATTGAGCGGCTGGGAGGCGGACCTCCTGGTCTCGCAAAATCTCAAAATTCCATTTGGAGGACAAGAGCATGGCGATACTTCGCTGGAGCCCGTATCGGGAAGTCATGGCACTGCAGAATCAGGTGAATTCGCTGTTTCGCGATTTCAACGAGGGAGAGGGCGCGTTGACGACTGCCAGCTTTGTGCCGGCTGTCGATGTGTATGAGGACACCGAGAAGGTGGTGCTCAAGCTCGAAGTTCCGGGCATTGAAGAGAAGGACCTCGACGTGCGCGTTGAGAACCACACGCTGACGGTGAAGGGCGAGCGCAAGCTCGATAAAGAGGAGAAGGAAGAAAACTTCCATCGCATTGAACGGCGCTTTGGGAGCTTCTATCGCTCTTTCAACCTGCCTCAGACTGTCGACACTGAGAACGTGGCGGCCACCTACAATGCAGGCGTGCTGAAGCTGGAGTTGAAGAAGAAGGCTGAAGCGCAGCCGAAGCAGATCAAGGTGAACGTGGGCTTCGAAAAGACGGTGAAAGAGCAGGAATTGGCGGGAGTACGGTAAAGCCAAAGGTCATAGATCAGCGGTCAGGGATCAGACGTCTGGCTGCGATCGAATTAGCCGGGATGGCGAACGAAGATTTGCCATTCCGGCTTTATTTATGGAACGCAGGAAAAAGAGAGAGAATCTGAGATAGAAGAGACGGCGCGCGGAGTGCGGGCAAGGGCGGCGCGGCGGCGGGGAGTTGAGTGATGGCAATTCGTTGGGAAAAATTGACGGTGAAATCGCAACAGGCGATGCAGCAGGCGCAGGAGCGGGCGGCGGAGTTGGGCAATCCCGAGATCGAGCCGGTGCATTTGTTGCTGGCGTTGATTGAGGACCGCGAGGGTGTGATTCCGGCGGTGCTCGGAAAGATTGGTGTGCCGACGGAGCGGCTGGAGAGCGAGCTGCACCAGATTGAGGAGAAACTGCCTCGGGTGAGCGGCGCGGCGGCGCAACCGGCGGTTAGTCAGACACTGGGCAAGGTGGTGGATCAGGCGTTTCGCGAGGCGGCTAATTTTAAGGACGAGTATGTGTCGACGGAGCATTTGTTGCTGGGCGCGGCGCATCTGAAGGGCGACGCGGCGCGCGAGGCGCTGGTGGCTCTGGGTGGAACGCACGACGCGATCTTGAAGGCGTTGACCGCGGTGCGGGGATCGCAAAGAGTGACGGATCAGAATCCGGAAGGAAAATTTCAAGCGCTGGAAAAATATGCGAAGGACCTGACGGACCTGGCGCGGCGCGGCAAGCTGGACCCGGTGATCGGGCGCGATGAAGAGATCAGGCGCGTGATCCAGGTGCTGAGCAGAAGGACGAAGAACAATCCTGTGCTGATTGGCGAGCCCGGCGTTGGCAAAACAGCCATCGTGGAGGGACTGGCGCGGAGGATTGTGTCGGGCGATGTGCCGGAGGCGCTGAAGGACAAGCGCGTGATTTCGCTGGATCTGGGCTCGATGCTGGCGGGCGCGAAGTATCGCGGGGAGTTTGAAGACCGGCTCAAGGCGGTGCTGAAGGAGATTGAAGAATCGAATGGGCAGGTTGTGCTCTTCATTGACGAGTTGCACACGCTGGTGGGCGCGGGCGCGGCGGAAGGCGCGATTGACGCGAGCAACATGCTGAAGCCGCCGCTGGCGAGGGGGGAACTGCGGGCGATTGGCGCAACC
>Ga0181537_10000826_pt1 | contig 28856 bp, 25 predicted proteins | sample PEATcosm2014_Bin_39_FD_119765 | JGI IMG/M metagenome (GOLD analysis project Ga0181537, IMG submission 119765) | Peatland microbial communities from MTU Mesocosm Facility, Houghton, MI, USA - PEATcosm2014_Bin23_10_metaG | ecosystem: Environmental > Terrestrial > Soil > Wetlands > Peat | place...
AGGATGGTGGAATCGATTTCCGCAGGTCGCTGTGTGATCAGGCCGAGATACACCCCATATTTACGGCCTTCCTTGGCGATGCGGGAAACCGCACGTCGCGTCGGGCCAAATCCGACATTGTGGTCGGCCGACGCATAACGATGCGCCTCCTCGCAGACGAACAATAGCGGCGCCGCGCCGTCGCTCCACAGGCCAAAGTCGAAGGCCATGCGGCAGACCACCGACACCACCGCATCCACCACCTCCGCCGCGAACCCGGCAAGCCCCATGATGGTCATCGGCTTGCCATCGGGCGGCAGACGGAACAGATCGCCGAGAATCTCGATCATGGTGTCGCCGCCGACGTTAGCGTTCTCGAACATGAACGCGTAGCGCGGGTGATTGCGGAAGGTTTGAATCCTCGAAATGAGCTTGTGATAGAGCAACCGCGAGGAGCGGTTCTCAAGTTTGCCCATACGTTCGTCGAGCAACGTCAGGAGATCTTCGATTCGATAGGGCACGGGCGTATCGGCGGTGTAGCCGGTATCGCGCGCGTCGCGCTTCTTGGCGATCTGGCGGTCGCCGCCAGACCGCAACTGCACATAGGCCGCCTTCGCCAGTGGAATGACCTCCGAAAGAATATGAGCTTCCTCGGCGACCTCGGGTTGTCCGCCGAAGAAAACATCGACGATCTCTTCGAAATTGAACAGCCAGAACGGTAGATGCAAATTTTGCGGCGTGAGCACGTGCGCCTTTGAACCGAAACACCGGCCATATTCGTTGTGCGGATCGATCATAAAAATCCGCAGATTCGGACGCGTAGCGAGAATCTTCTGCAAGATGATCGCGACACCGGTCGACTTGCCGACGCCGGTCGCGCCAAGGATGGCGAAATGCCGGCTCACCAGGCGGTCGATGTCGATGTGGACGCGTATATTCGGATTTTGCTGCAGATCGCCGATATGGGCGCGATCGGCGTCGGCGGTGCCGTAGATCAGGCGCAACATATTCTCGCTGAGCATCAGCGCGACGTCGCCGATATTCGGATATTCCGAGAAACCCCGCTGGAAGCGCAATGCGCTGCTTGAGTCATTGGTATTGAACTCGCCGATCAGATCGAGCCGCGCCAATTTGCGGAACGCCGCGCCGTTTTGCGCTGCAGAAACGGGTTCTTCGCTGATCTCGGTGATAAGGCCAATAACGACCGCCTTCCCCGTCTTCAAACCAATGAATTTCCCGACGGTCGGACAATCGTCGGGTTGCGGGCGCGGAACGAGATCGACAGTCGCTTGCGAGCCGGAAATCCTGACCACTCGCCCAATCGATTCAGGGCGTGCGCGCGTGGCGCCCGGGTCGGAGTTGGCTAATTTTTCCATGGCCCCGTGAGTACCACGAAGCGATTGCGGTTGTATTAATCCGAAGTAACGAGTCGTGCCGATGAACGCACGCCTCGTTCAGTCGCAATCACCGGATGTCATGGTTAAAACCTGATGAAGCAAAGGACGCATCGCGTTCGCGCTTACGAGGACTAAGGCTACCCGAGCGGCACCACCGCCGTGGTCTCTATCTCCAGTCGTGCTTGCGGCTCCACCAGACGCGTGACGGCAACGAGCGCCATGACCGGATAATGGTCCCCCATCACTTCGCGGTAAACATCGCCGAGCGCCGGCCGCGCCTTGAGATATTCGTCCATGTCGCGCACATACCAGGTCATGCGCACGATGTGGCGCGGCGAAGCGCCGCCTTCGGCCAGCACCGCGGTGATGTTGCGCAGAAGTTGGTGCGTCTGTTCGACGAAGTCGGCGGGAAAGCGGCCGTGCTCATCCCAGCCCACCATGCCGCCGATAAAAAGAAGATCGCCACGTGCCTTGATGCCGTTGGCGTAGCCTTTTGGCCGCGGCCAACCGGAAGGCTGCAACACGATGTTGGACATCGCAATCGGTAACAGTGTGTCGATAGGACTGTCGGACAATTCAATCTCCCTTCAGCACGATCCGGAAAAGCCGGACACGGTTTTCCAAAACGATCGCGCTCCACTCATCACGAGGCAAGTTTGCTGCCAACCGATTCCGCCGCTTTGCGCCGCAACGCGAAGCGCTGCAATTTTCCGGTCTCCGTCCGCGGTAAGCTGGTCACGTATTCGATCGCGCGCGGATATTTGTAGGGCGCCACCGTCGATTTGACATAGTCCTGCAACGCGCGCGTCAGTGCGATATCGCCGGCAAAGCCACGATTAAGTACGACAAAAGCCTTCACGATCTGTCCCCGCTCCTCATCGGGCTGGCCGACCACACCGCATTCGGCGACCGCCGGATGGGTCAGTAAAACCGTTTCCACTTCCGGCCCAGCGATATTGTAGCCCGCCGAAATGATCATGTCGTCCGAACGCGCTTGATACCTGAAGTAACCGTCGGCGTCCTTAATATAAGTATCGCCAGTGACGTTCCAGCGGTGCTGGACGTATTCCGCCTGGCGGTTGTCGCCAAGATACCGGCAGCCGGTCGGGCCGCGCACAGCGAGGCGTCCCGGCATGCCGGGCGGCAATTCGCGGCCAGCCTCATCGATGATGCGCGCTTGATATCCGGGAACCGGTTTGCCGGTCGCGCCCGGTCGCATGTCCTCTTCGGGGGAGCCGATAAAGACGTGAAGCATTTCCGTTGAACCGAGGCCGTCGATGATGCGGATGCCCGTCGCGGCAAGCCAGGCCTCGAACGTCGCGGCTGGTAGTGTCTCGCCCGCGGAAACGCACTTACGCAACGTTGAAAGATCATGATCCGCCACCTTGCCGACCATGTTGCGATAAGCTGTCGGCGCGGTGAAAGAGATCGTCGCGCCGAAAGTGCCGATTGCCGCTAAAAGATCGTCGGGGGCTGCTTTCTCCAGCAGGATGGCGGCAGCGCCTACGCGAAGCGGGAACAGAACGAGCCCGCCGAGTCCAAAGGTAAACGCGATCGGCGGCGAGCCAATGAAGCGATCGTCACGCGTCGCACGCAGAACGTATTTACCGAAGGTGTCACAGATGGCGAGCATATCGCGGTGGAAGTGCATGGTCCCCTTGGGCACACCGGTCGTGCCGGAGGTAAAGGCGATCAGGCACACGTCGTCGCTTGCGGTGTCGCAGGCGTTGAAATGCTCATAGCCGGGCTTGCTCATCAGCGCTTCAAGGCTGTCCGGCGTGCCGCGTCCCCAATAGACGATGCCTTCAAGCGCGGGTGAGAGCGGTTTTGCCTTTTCCATTTCGTCGGAAAGGCGCACGTCGCAAAGCGCCAGCCGGATCTCAGCCTTGGTCAGCGGGAACGCGATCTCCTTGGCGCGAAGCAGCGGCATGGTCGCGACCACGATGGCGCCGGCCTTGATGACCGCGAAATACGCTGCCACCATCATCGGGCTATTCGGCCCGCGTAACAGCACCCGGCTTCCCGGAACGACGCCGAGGTCGCGGGTGAGCACGTTGGCGATGCGGTTGATACGTTCGGCGAGCTCGGCATAGGACCACCGCTCTGCCGGCGAGATCAGGCAGTCGCGGTTGCCATCACCAGCCGCGACCCAGTCATCGATGAAAGCGGTGGCGCAATTCAGGCGGTCCGGATAGTGCAGCTCCGGCAGATCATAAGAAAATTGCGGCCATTGGTCGGACGGCGGGAGATGATCGCGCGCAAATGTGTCGATGTGCGCCGAACGGATCATGGCAGTCTTCCTCGTGCGGCCGGTCAGTTGCCTTCGAATACCGGCTTACGTTTGTCCGCGAACGCCCGATACGCGCGGACAAAATCCTCGGTTTCCATGCATAACGCCTGCGCCACAGCCTCGGCTTCGATGGCCGTTTCAACCGACATGGCCCATTCCATTTCCAGCATGCGCTTGGTCATGGCATTGCCGAAGGTCGGTCCGGCGGCGAGCTCGGCCGCTAGCCCGTGGGCGTCGGTAAGCACGGCGGCCGGCGTCGACAGGCGGTTGAAAAAACCCCATCGCTCGGCTTCCTCACCACCGAGAGTGCGGCCGGTGAACAACAGTTCCGCCGCCCGGCCCTGGCCGACGATCCGTGGCAGGATCGCGCACGCACCCATATCGCAGCCGCCGAGACCGACCCGGTTGAACAGGAAAGCCACCTTCGCGCCCGGCGTTCCAATGCGAATGTCGGAAGCCATGGCCACGATAGCGCCAGCGCCCGCGCATACGCCATCGACTGCAGCTATGATCGGTTGTGGGGCAGCGCGCATAGACTTGACCAATTCGCCGGTCATGCGCGTGAAGTCGAGAAGTCCTACCGTATCCATTTTGGTCAGCGGCTTGATGATTTCGAACACATCGCCGCCAGAGCAGAAATTGCCGCCAGCGCCGGTAACAACCATCGCCTTGACGCCTTTGTCGCGAGACGCGGCGCGAAAGATATTGGACAGCTCGGCGTAACTCTCGAATGTCAACGGATTCTTGCGATCCGGCCGGTCGAGCGTAATCGTTGCAACGGCGCCTGCGACGACAAGCCGGGCATGCTGCGCGGCGTAACCCGACAGCGGCAACGTTACCGAATTAGCGCTCGTCATCGCGATGGCTCTCCTGCAGTCGCCTCGCGCGCCGACGCTTTCGTTCGCGCCAGGAGCCGCATCAGCGCATCCACGTCGGCCGGCGAAAGCTTTGAGAATATCTCGGCGATCCAACCCTCATGCGCCCGTGCCATTGCGCGAAACACGCGGCGGCCTTCCGGCGTGAGACTCACAAGCTGGGCGCGTCGATCGCTTCGCGACTGACGCCGGTCCAAAAGCCCGAGCGCCACCAGGCGTTCGGAGAGGCCGGTGACGTTACCGTTGGAGACCATCATGCGTTGCGACAACTCGCCAAGCGTCATACCGGCCGGTGCCTTGTCCAGTTGCGCCATGAGATCGAATCTCGGCAAGGTCACGTCGAATTCCTGGCGCAGCCGGCGGCGCACTTCGCCCTCGATCAAGGTGGTGCAGGTCAACAGCCGCAGCCAGAGTCGTAATTCGCTTTCGTGATCGGCGGGGCGCTCAGTGACCTTGGTTTCCGCGTCCAGCGGGACGCTCGCAGTATCCTGCACGCGATGCCTCTTTTGTCAGTTGTTGGATAGCATTGCGCGGCCGAGTCGTAACCAGTTCCGGTGGAAAACATTTTAAGGTTCAAATTTATAGGCTTCAAGTAGCCAGTGGACGAAGTTTAGCCGGCCATCACTTCGCCGCCGGCGACAACAATAGCCTGGCCCGTGATGGAACCCGCCGATACCGAGGCGAGCCACAGCACCGTCGCCGCCACTTCATCCGGGGTCACCAACCGCCCTTGCGGATTCGACGACGCCAACGCGGCGCGGGCATCCTCGCGGCTGCGCTTGGTCTTGCCGACGATATTGTCGACGGCGCGCTCGAACATGGGCGTATCGGTGTAGCCCGGACAGACCGCGTTGACCGTTATGCCGGCGCGGGCGAATTCGAGCGCCAGGCTGCGAGTCAGTCCGACGACACCGTGTTTGGCGGCAACGTAAGCCGACACGTAAGCATAGCCGACCAGCCCAGCTGTCGACGCGATATTGATGACGCGCCCGACACGCTTGGCCGTCATATCGGAGACGACCTCCCTGGTAACGATGAACGTACCGGTGAGATTTACGGCAAGCACTTTGTTCCAGGTCGCCAAATCGGTTTTCGCGAACGGTGCGCTCGGCGCTTCGCCAGCATTGTTGACCAAAACGTCGATCGGCCCGAACGCTCCGCGCGCGACGGCAATCGCGGCGCGGACTTTATCCTCGTCGGTCACGTCGAACTCCGCCGCCACATGTGCCCGGTCCTTGCCGATCGAGGCTTGCAACTTGAGGAGCGGATCGCGACGGCGGCCGGCGAGAGAGACGCGGGCGCCCACCCTGGCGCATGCGACAGCGATCGCAGCGCCAATGCCGGTTCCAGCCCCGGTGACGAGCACATGGCGATTATCAAGCGAAATGTCCGTCACGATCGTCTCGAACCGTTAGCTCGGCCGCGGGCCCGCGGCGGCGCGAGCGAGATTGGTTTCGTATTGCATTTTGGCGGACAAATATTGCTTCGGCCACGCGATTGACTTCACGCCGATCTTCGCCGCTTCGTGCAAGGTCCACGCTGTATCGGCGAGATGCGGCCGGGCGATTGCGCAAAGGTCGGCGCGGCCGGCTGCGATGATCGAATTTGCATGATCCGCTTCTGAGATCGCGCCGACAGCCACCGTCGCAATTCCGACTTCGTTGCGGACCTTGTCTGAGAACGGCGTCTGGAACAGCCGCCCATAGACCGGCTTTTCCTCTTTGGATACCTGGCCGGAAGAACAGTCGACCAGATCGGCACCGGCATCTTTGAACATTTTGGCGTAAATCGCGGCGTCCGCGGGCGTATTGCCGCCCTCGGTCCAATCGTGACAGGACAGACGCACCGAGATCGGTTTACGCTCCGGCCAGACTTCGCGCACGGCGCGAAAAATCTCCAGCGGAAAGCGGGCATTGTTCTCGTGCGACCCGCCGTATTCATCGTTACGCCGGTTGGTCAGCGGCGAGAGGAAGCTCGATAGCAGATAACCGTGCGCGCAGTGGAGCTCGAGAATATCGAAGCCGACCTCGATACCGCGCTTTACCGCCGCAACGAAATCCGCTTTGACCTGATCCATGTCGGCCCGCGTCATGGCGCGCGGCATCTGGCCGTTCACCAAGTAAGGCATGGCCGACGCTGAAATGAGCGGCCAATTGCCTTCGAGCAGGGCCTGATCGATGCCCTCCCACGCGACCCGGGTAGAGCCTTTGCGGCCGGCATGGCCGAGCTGCAGACCGAATTTCGCGGACGTTGTCGTGTGGACGAAATCCACGATGCGCTTCCAGGCCGCCGCCTGCTCGTCGTTCCACAATCCGAGGCAGCCGGGCGTGATGCGGGCATCCGGCGAGACGCAAGTCATCTCGCCGAAAATAAGCCCGGCGCCGCCGAGAGCGCGGCTGCCGAAATGGACAAGATGGAAATCGTTGGGCACGCCGTCCTTGGCCGAATACATCGCCATGGGCGACATGACGATGCGGTTCGCCAGCGTCAAGCCGCGTACACGGTAGGGCGTGAACATCGGCGGTACAGGGGGCCCGTCGGGCTCGACATTGATTCCGGCGCGCGCGGCGAACCAGCGCTCATAGCCTTCGAGCCAGGTTTTGTCGCGAAGCCGCAGGTTTTCATGACTGATGCGCTGGGAGCGGGTCAGCAGCGAATACATGAACTGCTCCGGCTCCAGAGTGTCGGCATAGCGACTGCCGACAACCTCGAACCATTCCATTGCATTGCGCGCGGCGTTCTGAATCCGGGCGACGTCGACGGCGCGCACCTCCTCGTAAGCTGCCAGAACCGCCGGGATCTTGTCCCGCGTACCGCCGAGGTTGCGGAATTGCCGCGTCAATTCGATCGAGTCTTCAAGCGCGAGCTTGGTGCCTGAGCCGATGGCGAAATGCGCAGTATGCGCCGCATCCCCCATCAGCACGACGTGGCTCTGCCCGTTGAAATGACTCCATTTGCCACAGGTCAGCCGGCCGAAATTGAGCCACGCCGAGCCGCGCAGATGCCGGGCGTTGCTCAGGAGCTTGGCACCGTCGAGCACTTCGCTAAACAGCTCCTCGCAAAAAGCGATCGACTGAGCCTCATCCGCCTTATCAAGCCCGTGTGCCGCGAAGATATCTTCCGTCGTCTCAACGATGAAGGTCGAGGTGTTTTCGTCGAATTTGTAGATATGCGCCTGGAACCAGCCATGCTCGGTGCGGCGAAAGTCGAATGTGAAAGCATCGTATTGCTTGTTCGTACCCAGCCAAATGAAGCGGTTCGGGCGCATGACCAGATCGGGCCTGAAGGCGTCACGGTAACGGTTGCGAATTTTCGAATTGATGCCGTCCGAAGCGATGATGAGGTCGGCGTCGGGAAACTCGAGATCAGAATCGACCTCACGCTCGAACGCGAGCTCCACGCCGAGTTCTTCGCACCGCGCCTGAAGGATGTTAAGCAACTTCTTGCGGCCGATGCCGACGAAGCCATGACCGGTGGTGCGCATGCGCCGGCCCTTGATCAGCACCTCGATATCGTCCCAATGATTGAATGCGCTCTCGATGTCGGCTGCCGTTTCGGCATCCCAGGCACGCATGTTCTCCATGGTCGCATCTGAAAACACCACACCCCAGCCGAAGGTGTCGTAAGGCCGGTTGCGCTCGACCACCGTTATGTGATGGGCAGGATTTTCCTTTTTCATCAGCAGGCCAAAATAAAGTCCGGCCGGGCCACCACCGATGCAAACGATGCGCATATTTTTCTCCGTCTGTCCCGGCAGACGCTACGGCCGGGTTCCGCGCCCTTGCAAGGGCATTCGATAAGGGCGGACACCGCGCTGCCGCCCCGATTTAGCGTGGATATCCGACTTTACCGTCCAGCATTAGCACTCATTAGATACAACTTGCACGAGTGACATTGCCAATCGGCCGAACAAACGTGAACTAGCAGTGCCTTCGAAGCGGCATTTCACCGGCGGTTCGCATATCGACGCCGCAAAGTTCCGCACCAATTTTGCCGCCGAGGCAACTTTATAATTTGCGCCTGCTCCAGCGACATTGCGCCGGAACCGCCTGTGCTGCCGCACGTTGGCAACCAGCAGCGGAGCAGGACGTAAGGCCGCGCCGCTTGCTTCACACAGGCACGAATAAGAGGAAACAACGGCAATGGGATTCTTCTCCAAAGACATCAAGACCATGAACGATCTGTTCGTGCATACGCTGCGCGACATCTACTATGCCGAAAAGCAGATCGTGAAGGCGTTGCCGGATATGATCGACAAGGCGACCAATCCGGAACTCAAGCAGGGCTTTCAAACCCATCTGCGTCAGACCGAAAATCACGTGAAACGCCTGGAACAAGTGTTCCAGATCGTCGGGCAAAAAGCTCAGGGTGTCGATTGCCCGGCCATCGACGGCATCATCAAGGAAGCCAATGAGGTCGCCGGCGAAGTCGAGCAAAAAAAGGTGCTTGACGCCGCGCTGATCGCAGCCGCCCAAGCGGTCGAGCATTACGAGATGGCGCGCTATGGCACGCTGATCGCGTGGGCGAACGAACTCGGAAAGCGCGATTGCGTACCGCTATTGCAGCAAACGCTCGATGAGGAGAAGGCCACCGACAAAAAGCTGACGGAAATGGCCGAGACTCAGGTGAACCGCAAGGCGGCTTAGCGCCAAGACTTGGTGTTATCCTGCCCGTTTAACGGACGAACGCGCGCATTCGCTTAAACGGTGCGCGCGTTTGTCGTTTCAGATTTGGGCGCGTCAGCCGCGGAACTTCCGGCACGCCGCAACGTTCTCGCCAGCACAAGTCCCAAGCTTCGGAGGACGATAACGATGGATACGCGCGCGCCCGAATGCAAAGATGCCGATGGGCAGACCGCGCACCAACCGGTTGTCCCGGCAGAACGTGCGCGTCAAGGCGTCACAGGTCATAATGCCCGATACGTGCTCGGCTTCAGTATTGCCGCGGTCGTCGCCGCTTTCGTCGTGGTTTATCTCAGCTACTTTGGCTGACCCGACGACGGAACACCTTGCGGTCAATCGCCGCGCTCGGCGAAATCGTGGCGGGCCTTACGAGCGTTGTCAGCGTTGACGGCCGGCGCAGAGTTGCCCCACGAATTGCGAATATAAGTGAGCACCGCGGCAACCTGATCGTCGGTCAGTACCCAAGCGAATTGGGGCATAGCGGGCGCGGTCGGTGCCTGGCTGGTGGCGACGCTTCGTGCGCCGCGCAATACGACGTGCATGAGTGAGGTCGGATCGGCTTGTTGAACGATGGTCGAACCCGCGAGCGTGGGGAATAGACCGGCACTTCCCTTGCCATCGGCGGCATGGCATCCGGCACACTCGTCCATGTAAATCCTGGCGCCGATTTTCATGTCGGTCTGGTCCGATGCAACCGGGGATTGGTTCCGACTTTCGTTGTCGCGTGAATTGGCCGGATCCTTCAAGTAGGCTGCGATGGCCTTGAGATCGGCATCGGTCATGTGCGAGGTGGACTGGCCGATGGTCTCAGCCATCAGCCCGGTTCCGAAAGTATTCCGGCCGTGGCCGGACTTAAGGTAAGAAGCGATCTCGTCGACGGACCAGTCTCCAAGCCCACGGCGCCGGTCGTTGGTTATGTCGGCGGCGAACCAGCCCTGCAGCGCATAGCCCTGCAGCCGCTCGCTCGTTTTGTCGCCGCCCAGGAGATTTTTCGGCGTGTGGCAGAGTCCGCAATGGCCGAGACCTTCGGCCAGATATGCGCCGCGATTCCATTCCTCGCTCTTGTCGGCGCGCGGGCGAAATTCTCCGGGTGTAAAAAACAGCGTGTTCCAAACGATCAACGATGTGCGGATATTCAGCGGGAACGGCAATTGATCTGCCGTTACTGGGTTCTGCACAGCAGGGACCGTGTTGAGATAGGCGCGAATCGCCAGCGCATCCTCGCGAGTGACTTTGGTGTAATAGGTGTACGGCATCGCCGGATAAAGATGCGTTCCGTTGCGGCCGGTGCCCATGGTCATGGCATCGATGAATTCCGCGTCGGTCCACGCACCGATCCCGGTCACCCGATCGGGCGTGATGTTCGGCGCCAGAAGTTCGCCGAACGGCGTTTCAATGGCTCGCCCGCCCGCGTAGTCATGGCCGCTGCCGGGCAACGTGTGACAGGCGGCGCAATCGCCGACGATCGCGAGGTACCGGCCGCGTTCGATTTGCTTGAAATCCTGCTTGTCGATGCCAGCGGCCGCAGCGCCGCCCCCCGCGGCAGCGAGGGCGATGCAGAAAAGGATGCCTTGCGGAACGCTACGCATGCACCAGTGGCCCCGGATTTTTGAGATACTGCGAGCGGATCGCGGCGGCGGACCAAAAAGCGAGCGCCCCCACCGTCCCCGTCGGGTTGTAGCCGGCATTTTGCGGATAGGCCGAGGCGCCCTGCACGAATAGATTAGGAACGTCCCAGCTCTGTAGATATCGGTTCAGCGCGCTGTTGCCCGGGTTGTCGCCCATGATGGCGCCGCCGCAGAGATGCGATGTCTGATAGTCAGTCACATCGTAAGGTCCCTTGCGCGGTTGTTTCACGACCTGTTTGGCGCCCATCTTCTGCAAAATCTCGGCATACTTGTCGGTGAGAAAGGCGCTCATCTTGATTTCGTTGTCGTGGAAATCGATGGTCATGCGCAACAGCGGCCGACCGAAGCGATCTTTGTAGGTGGGATCGAGGTCGAGATAAACGTCCCTATAACTGTAGAACGAGGCGTGACACGCGGCTCCGCAGATGACGGAGCTGAGATAATTGTCGCGCAGCGCCTGCTTCCACTTCGCGCCCCAGGCTGGTGTGCCCGGAGGCACCGCCATGCTTTCGAGCGGACGACCGTTTGTGCGAACTTGGCCAATATAACCGCCCCCGACAAAGCCCAACTGGCTGTGGTCGAAATTGTCGCCGTTGAACTCGTCAATGCAGAAGCCGATCGAGCCCGAAGCGATGAACGGATTGAAGTTGTATTTGTCCTTGTCGAAGAAACCGACCGCGGTTGAGATCGTTTGATGCGTGAAGTTTCGACCGATTTGACCCTTGCCGGTTTGCGGATCGTATGGCGTACCTATGCCGGATAGCAGCAGAAGCTGGACGTTAAACAGCTGGAACGCACACAGCAGAACAAGATCGGCGGGCTGCTCGAATTCTTCGCCAGAGGAGTCGACATAAGTCACGCCGGTTGCCCGTTTGCCGGTGTTATCCAGATTGATGCGCATAACCTCACATTCGGTGCGCGCCTCGAAATTCGGATTGCGAAGCAGTACCGGCAAGATCGTCGTCTGCGGCGTGGCCTTCGAATAGTTGGCGCAGCCAAACCATTCGCAGAAGCCGCAAAAGGTGCACTGCCCAAGCGAGACACCGAGCGGATTGGTATAGGCCCGCGACAAGTTCCCCGACGGTTGCGGATACGGCTTGTAGCCAAGCTGTTTCGCGGCCTCGGCGAATAGCGTGTGGCCGTAGCCCTGTTTCTGAGCCGGCGTCGGATACGGCCGCGAGCGAGCGCCCTCAAACGGATTGCCGCCGTCCTGGATCTTGCCCTGGAGGTTGCCGGCCGTGCCCGAGGTGCCGCACAAATATTCGAACTGATCGTAATGCGGCTCAAGATCGTCGTAGGTTATGCCCCAATCCTGAATTGTCATGTCTTCCGGTAGAAACTTTTCGCCGTAGCGCTGCGTCAAATGCGACCGAGCGATGAAGTCGGTCGGCAAGAAGCGGAATGTCTCGGCATTCCAATGCACGCCACCGCCGCCGACGCCATTGCCGAGCATGAACGCGCCCCAGTTCCGCACCGGGAGCGCCGTTTGACTGGCGTTGTTACGAAACGTCACTGATGTCTGCGCCGGCCGCAGGAAAAGTTCGTGCTGTAGCCGATACCGCAATTCATCTTGCGCGTAGGAAATCTGAAAGTCGCTTGCCGTGTCACGCCAGGGCCCGCGCTCGATCGCAACGACGTCGAGACCTGCGTCGCAGAGCGTGTGCGCGAGAATGGAGCCGGTCCATCCCAACCCGATAATGACGGCGTCTTTGCGGGGAAGCTTCCGTGCCATGGTCCGTATCTCGCCGTTGATCGAGCCGTTAAGCTGCACCGCCTATTGCCGAGGCGTCACCGAGACCAGTTGGGATGATTTCTGATGCCGACGGTCGGCAACGTTACCCGCTCATTGTGACGGTCGATCCAATCGCGGTAGTCATAGTGCGTGCCTGGGAAGCCGATCATCTTCCACGCCGCCATATCCTTGTTGCCACCGTAAATCGGATCCGCCAGGAAGCCGTTGCGCGTATCTGTGAGAATGAGCGTGAAGAAGCTCTGGCCATCGAAGCCATCAAGCTTGAAGGAACCGTCCTCAAGACCCTTGATAACCTCGTCCTTCTGCTCGTCGGAGAGTTCGGCAAAGCGCTTGCCGTCATACTTGTCGCGGCAGGCGGAATCGAGGGCGACGAGCGCCTTACGATATTGCTGTGCGGCCGTGAGTGGAGACTGCGGACCCTGTTGCTTTGTCCCCTGCTGAAACGGGCCCATCATATAAAGGTCTTCGTTGCGCCCGTAGGGACCGGCAAGCTGTCGGTCGATGAACACCGCGCATCCGCATTCCTTGCCGCCCGGCGTGCCGGGATCGGGCGGAATGAGACGGTCGACTAAGGCCTCGACGGCGGCGGCTTCTTGCGTCGTGAAATAATGCCAGCCGCCCGGCGTCACCACCGTCGGGGGATCGCCTGCGCCCGGCTTCCACGGCAAGCCGCCTTTGACCACCGTGGCACGTACAGCCCTTGAGCTCAGCAACAACGCAACGGCGGTCGAGCCGAGGAGCTGCCGTCGGTTCATCTGATATGCGGTTCCATTCATCCTGGCCCGCTCAACGCGCCAATGGAATTTGGGTTCCCTGCAAAAAGCGAGCAATTCTAACCACAATTCCGGGCCGGAACAAACCACATGTTTTTGACGTTTTTCGCTACACGCTGGGTGGCGTCGAGTTTCCGGGAAGATAAAGAATGTCACTGACGCAGCTCAATCCGCCGCTGCCGATGGAAACGTCCAAGGGACCAGGCTTGGCGCATTTCATAATCGATTATGGGCCGGAATCCGAATTGCTGTGGATGGTGTTTATGGATGCCGACGGCGCTTGCTGGACTGTGCCAAATCCGGAGGTCCGCATGACCGTCAACTGGACGCTGGGTCGTCGCAACCCCGAGCATAGGAATAAAGCCACCGATCAAACCGCCGGCGCACCACCGGCACGCTTCCGGCCCTCCTTGGCCCACCAATCGGAAGGGTGAAAGATAACGGCGCGGCGAAGAGACTTCATCGACCGGAAAACCGTTTATCAAGGAGAGCAACATGGCCAAGAGGAAACGAAGATATTCGCCAGGCGCCGGCAGCGATGTGAAGAGCGAGATGCATCGCTTTAAGCGCGGCACCGCCCGCAGCGGGCCGGGCGGCAAAGGCGGCAAGGTAAAGAACCGCAAGCAAGCTATTGCGATCGGCCTCTCAAAGGCACGCAAGGAAGGCAAGAAAATACCGAAGAAGGCTTCGTAGGTCTGGCCAGAGCAACCAAATCGCGGCGGCCCTCGTCTTCCTCACCGCGCCGGCGCCCTCTCGAGCTACCTAACGCGATTTCCTTCAGACCATCGGCGCTCTCCTTCTTAGGTTGAGCTCCCGACGCCTCTAGGCATGCCCGACGTGATTTTCATCGACAGGCGCCGTAGCGATGCGGCGCCATCGATGCATTGCGCTGTCTGGTCGCTGCTGCAGCGATCTGGGCCCTTTAATGGGTTGCACACCGGCATCCGCCTCTATCTCGAACGCCGTCATGACGATATGGTTATCGGCGTTCGGCCCTATCGCCCTGATCCACCCCTAATCGACAGGACCAAAATGAGCGAAACCGCGTCACATTTGCTGACCGAGCGCCGGGGCGCGATTGCCATCGTGACCATCAATCGTCCCGCCAAGCGCAACGCATTGAATGAGGACCTTTGGCGACAATTAAAGAAGACATTTGAAGACTTCGAACCGGAAGTACGCGCCGTGGTACTCACCGGCGCGGGCCCGCACTTCTGCGCCGGCCTCGACCTTACCGAACACCGCCACCGCCAGCCCTTCGACAGCATCGCCATGTCGCGCCTCGGGCACGCCACTTGCGAAGCCATCCAATTTGGCGGGCGCCCGGTAGTCGCCGCGATGCCCGGCGCGGTGATTGGCGGCGGGCTCGAAATCGCGGCGGCGACCCATGTGCGCGTGGCAGACACGACGACATTTTACCAGCTGCCGGAAGGCCGCCGCGGCTTTTACGTGGGCGGCGGCGCCAGCGTCAGCGTCTCCCGCATCATCGGCTCCGGCCGCATGATCGAGATGATGCTGACCGGCCGTGTAATTGATGCCGCAGCCGGCGAACGGATTGGCCTTTCGCACTATGTCGTCGAGGCCGGAAAGACCCTGGAGAAAGCAATCGAACTCGCCGAAGTCGTCGCCAAGAATGCGCGGATCCCCAACTACCTCATCATTCAGGCGATACCTCGGATTGAGAAAATGGCTTCAGCAGAAGGACTTTGGACGGAAAGCGTCGCGCAAGCGATTAGTCTGACGTCCGAAGATGCCCGCGCCGGCATCGACGCCTTTCTCAAGAAGCAGAAAATCGAGTTTTGAGGGCGCGGCTGAGGCCGCAACCACATCGGACCGGCAGCAATATCGGGATCAGCCGGCCTAATCAATGTCGACGATTCTCCTAAAATCGTGACGCATCCCTGTGAGCAATATTGCTCAGAAATGTATGGGGCCGAGCATCCAAGATGCGAGTGCCTCTTATCGAGCAGCGAGCCGATTTTCTATGTACGAGCGAGCGCGGATTGTTGATGCCATACGCGATGCAAAAGCGTGGGCGCCGATATTGTCGCGTTACCGGGAGCCGAACTCCGCGCGGAGCACAGTCGAACTCCTGATCACGGCTGTACCGCTGGTGATCTTATGGATTCTGATGTGGGCCGCTCTGGGCGTTGGCTATTGGCTGTGCCTGCTCCTGGCTGTGCCGGCGGCAGGCTTCCTCGTTCGCCTTTTTATGATCCAACACGACTGCGGCCACGGCTCATTTCTGCACCGACGCGCGGCAAATGACTGGATCGGGCGCATCATCGGCGTATTGACACTGACGCCTTACGATTTCTGGCGGCATAGCCACGCCGTCCACCATGCCACCTCGGGCAATCTCGATCAGCGCGGCTTTGGCGATGTCGACACGCTGACGGTGCGCGAATTCCTTGCACGATCCCGCTGGCGTCAGTTGCTGTACCGGCTGTACCGGCATCCACTCGTCATGTTCGGCATCGGCCCAATCTATCTGTTCGTGCTGCGGCACCGCCTGCCGGCCGGGCTGATGAACAGCGCTTGGCCATTCTGGCTGAGCACGATGGCAACGAATCTCGCCATCGCGATTCTGGTCGCGACGATGGTCTGGGTGGTCGGACTGCGTCCGTTCCTGCTTGTGCAATTGCCGATCACGCTGATTGCAGGCTCCATCGGCGTCTGGTTGTTCTACGTTCAGCACCAGTTCGAGGATACTTTCTGGGCCGGGGAAGCGCGCTGGAGTTTCCACAAGGCGGCGCTGCACGGCAGCTCGCATTACGACCTACCGGGCGTGCTGCGTTGGTTCACCGCAAATATCGGGGTTCATCACGTCCATCATCTTAGTAGCCGCATCCCGTACTACCGGCTGCCCCGGGTGTTACGGGATCACCCCGAGCTTGCCGGCGTCGGACGGCTGACGCTCTGGCAGAGCCTGCAATGCGTGCGCATGGTGCTTTGGGATGAGAACAGACAACGACTCATCTCCTTTCGCGAGATGCGTCTCCTCGGCTCAGTGTTGGACGGATGAGGTGGTGCTTGACTTCACCGCCGCCAGGCGAGAACATTTGTATACAAACGAGGCCGAGGGATTGTCGATCGGATGTATTCGCGTCCCGCCGACTTCAACGAAGCTTTGCGGCTGCTCGCCGAGCCGGATGCGCGCGTTTTAGCGGGCTGCACCGATATATTTCCGACGGCCGGTGAGCGCCTTTTGACCGGGCGACACGTCGATGTCACGGCGCTCCCGGCGCTGCGCGGAATCAGGATCGAGGGCGACTCGATCCGCATCGGCGGCGCCGTCACGTGGAGTGACCTCGCCAAGGCCGAGCTGCCGCCCGCTTTTAACGCCTTGCGCGCTGCCGCGCGCGAAATCGGCGGCATACAGATACAGAATCGCGGCACGCTCGCCGGCAATCTTTGCAATGCCTCACCGGCGGCCGATGGCGTTCCACCGCTTCTGGTCCTGAACACAGAGGTCGAACTCGTTTCTGTCCGCGGGCAAAGGCGGGTGCCGCTCGTCGAGTTCATTATTGGTAATCGCCGCACTGCTCTTCGTCCGGGGGAAATCCTGACGGCGGTCTTCGTTCCGCAGCCGGCCCCGACCGCCCGCTCGAGTTTTGTAAAACTCGGCGCACGGCGTTATCTGGTGATTTCGATCGTCATGGTCGCAGTCCTACTCGATGTCGTCGAAGGACGGGTGCGAGAGGCGCGCGTCGCGGCAGGCGCCTGCTCGGCCGCGGCAAAGAGACTCCCCGAAGTCGAGCGATCGCTTATTGGCGCTCCGGCGCACGCCGGCCTCGGCGATCTTGTAGAGGGCGGACATCTCGCCGAACTGTCACCAATCGACGATTTGCGCGGCAGCGCCGAATACCGTCGCGACGCGGCGTTGACCCTCGTTCGTCGCGCGATCGAACACTGCCTCAACGGCGAGGCGGAAGGCGTCGTCTGATGCTCGATCGCGCGGCAGGCGTTTCGTTGATGCTCAATGGAGCGCCTGCCCGCATCGGTGCCTCGCCACTGGAACGCCTCAGTCACGCCCTGCGCGAAGAATGCGGTCTCACCGGCGTCAAAGTTGGATGCGACGCCGGCGATTGCGGCGCCTGCACGGTGTTGATTGACGGCGAGCCGGTCTGTGCCTGCCTCACGGCGGTCGGCCAAATCGAAGGTCGCGCCATCGAGACAATCGAGGGCCTTTCGACAAACGAGGATATTGTCGGCCGGCTGCGGCGCGCTTTTCACACTCTCGGCGCGGCGCAATGCGGCGTGTGCACGCCGGCAATGCTGCTCGCTGCGACGGCGCTTCTGCGTAACAATCCGCAGCCGGATGAAAGACAGACGCAGGACGCGCTCGGCGGGGTGCTATGCCGCTGCACGGGTTACCGCAAGATCATCGATGCGGTGATGGCGGCCCACGCCTTCGCCAAGGAGTTACCCGCGTCTCCTCATAAGAGCGCGGTCGGTCAGCGACTGCCACGGCTCGACGGAGCGCCGAAAATCTCCGGCGCGGAAATATTCGGCGCCGACGCATGGCCGGGCGATGCTTTATTGGTCCGGGCGGTCCGCTCGCCGCACCATCACGCGCGCTTTGCCCTCGGCGACATCGAGGCGTTCACGCGCGTTCATACGGGCGTCGCCGCCGTGTACACGGCCAAAGACGTGCCGGGCGAAAATTGCTTCGGCGTGATCCCGCCTTTCGCCGATCAGCCGGTGCTGGCCGAGGAGGTTACGCGTTTTCGCGGCGAAGCTATCGCGCTCATCGTTGGCGAAGAGGCGGCCATTCGCGAGCTTGACCTTTCCGCGTTCCCGGTCACTTGGGAGTTGCTGCCGGCTCTGACCAGTCTGCAAGCAGCAACCGTCGCAGGCGCGGCGCCGATTCACTCATTTCGTCCCGACAACATTTTGACCCGCGGCGGCGTCGTGCACGGCGACGTCCAAACCGCGCTCACAAGCGCGGATATCTCAGTCGAGGGCGAATTCGAGACCGGCTTCGTCGAGCACGCTTATATCGAGCCCGAGGCGGGGTTCGCGCGGCGCGTGGCAAATCGTATCGAGATTCAAGCCTGCACCCAAGCGCCCTATATGGATCGCGACGACATCGCGAAAATCCTGGGGCTCGCGTCTGAGCAAGTGCGCATCATTCCCACTGCGGTCGGCGGCGGTTTCGGCGCCAAGCTCGATCTCTCCGTCCAGCCTTTCGTCGCGCTCGCCGCCTGGCGGCTCAACCGGCCGGTGCGCATGGTCTATTCGCGAACTGAGTCGATCATGACCACGACCAAGCGCCATCCCGCGGTGATATGGGCAAAGATCGGCGCAACCGCCGATGGCCGCCTCAAGGCGATGGATTTCTCCGCCGACTTCAATACCGGCGCCTATGCCTCCTGGGGTCCGACCGTCGCCAACCGCGTGCCGGTCCATGCCTCCGGCCCTTATCGCATGCCGCATTACCGCGCTCTGACGCGCGCAATTCACACCCATCTCGTGCCGGCCGGCGCCTTTCGCGGTTTCGGCGTGCCGCAAAGCGCGATCGCCCAGGAACAGCTTCTCGACGAGCTGGCGCTCAAGCTCGGCATCGACCCGCTGGAATTCCGCATCGGCAATGCGCTCCAGGCCGGCGACCCGACGGTGACCGGCCAAGTGTTCGGCGAAGGCGTCGGCTTCAAGACGTGTCTGGAGGCGCTGCGACCGCACTGGCGCCAGCACCGCGATGCTGCGCATACTTTCAATGCCACGGCGAGCGGTCCGTTGCGGCGCGGCGTCGGCGTCGCCGGCATGTGGTACGGATGCGGCAACACCTCGCTCCCCAATCCATCGACCATGCGGCTCGGCCTCAAGCCGGATGGACGGCTTACTCTATTCCAAGGCGCGGTCGATATCGGGCAGGGGTCGAACACGGTGATACCGCAGATTTGCGCCGATGCGCTGGGCGCCCCGTTGGCGCTATTCGATCTGGCATCGGCCGATACCGACACGACGCCCGATTGCGGCAAGACTTCTGCGTCGCGGCAGACCTTCGTCTCCGGCAAGGCCGCGTTCCTCGCGGGTAAATCGATGCGCCGCGCGATTATGCGCCTCACCAATGTCGGCGACGAGGCGAGCATGCAATTTGACGGCGGCGCGATTATCATTGAAGGCGCCGGCGGCCAGCGGCGCCTGAACTTGAGCACGCTTCCGCTGAATACCTCAGGCTTTGTCGTCGAAGTTCAGGAAACTTTCGATCCGCCAACGACGCCGCTCGACGAAAACGGCCAAGGCGAGCCCTATGCCGTCTTCGGCTACGGCGCCCATCTTGCTGAGATCGAGGTCGATATCGAGCTCGGCCGCGTCAAAGTGCTGCGTTTGGTCTGCGCCCACGACGTCGGCAAAGCGATCAACCCGACTCTGGTCGAAGGCCAGATCGAAGGCGGCGCCGCGCAGGGCCTTGGCATGGCGCTGATGGAGGAGTTCATTCCCGGCAAAGGTGAGAACCTGCACGATTATCTCATCCCCACCATCGGCGATATGCCGCCGGTCGAGAGCATTCTCATCGAGGATGCTTCAAGCATCGGCCCCTTCGGCGCCAAGGGCATCGGCGAGCAGGCGCTGATCCCGACCGCGCCGGCGATCCTCAACGCCATCCATCACGCCACGGGAGTGCGCGTCAGACGCACGCCCGTGACCCCGGATCGCTTGCGCGCTGCGATCACGGCGCTACAGGATAAGAGCGATAATGTCCGAAACTGACGACAAGATCCGCTGCGACGCCTGTCCGGTGCTTTGCTATATCCGCCCCGGCATGACCGGCGCTTGCGACCGCTACGCCAACCGCGATGGCGAATTGGTGCGCGTCGACCCTCATATCCTGCTTGAACGCACCTTGCAGGACGGCGGCGAGGTGGTGCCGTTCATGAGTCAGGCGCGCGAATGGAGCGGCGATATCGTCAACGCGCCCGCGCCGATCGTCACCGCCATCGGCGCCGGCACGACCTATCCCGACTACAAGCCCGCCCCGTTCATCGTCTCCTCGCAGGTCGATGGCGTGGACATGGTGACCGTCGTCACCGAAGGCATCTACTCCTATTGCGGCGTCAAACTGAAAATCGACACCGACCGTCATCTTGGCGCGGAATGCGCGACCGTGCGCGCCAAGGGCGAACCTGTCGGCCACGTCACAACCGGCGAATACGGCTCGCAGATGCTATCGCTCGGCGGAGTCAATCACCTCACTCATGGCGGTAAGAAGGAAGGGCGGGTCACCTGCGAGACTTTGCTCAAATTGTGCAATAGAAAGGCGGTGGAGCTGACCGTCGATGGCGGCGCGACCTTCATCGTCGAAGCGGGCAAACCTCCGATCGTCAATGGCCGACTCGAGGAGCGCATGCGGGTCGGCTGCGGCTCGGCGACGATCGGCATGTTCGCCAAGCAATGGTACGGCAAAGTCGATGAAGTCGTCGTGGTCGACGACCACATCACCGGCGTGCTTTCCGAGCACCAGGCGGGTAAGCTTTTGGGCGCGCGCGATACCGGCATCAAGATCAAAGGGCAGCGATCGACCCCCGGGCGTTATTTTCATGTGGCCGAGCCGGGGACCGGGTGGGGCGGCGCCGATATTTCCGACCCGCTGCAGATCGTCGCCGGCTTCAATGGCAAAGTCGCGTGGCCCGGTTTGACCATGCTCATGGTCTCGACGACTGGCGAGCAGCACGCCTTCTATCGGCTGGATGACACGCTGAAGCCCGTTGAAGCCCCCCTGCCCGATAATCTGCGCGTCTCGGTCGAGCGTATCCGCGAGAATTGCGAACCGGCGCTATGCTCGGTTTTGTTCATGGGCGGGGCCGGCGGCTCGCTGCGCGCCGGCGTCACCGAAAATCCGGTGCGTCTGACCCGCTCGGTGCGACAGGCGCTGACAACGGTGACGGCGGGCGGCGCCCCCGTGATCATTTGGCCGGGAGGCGGCATCACCTTTATGGTGGACGTTACACTGTTGCCCGATAACGCCTTCGGCTATGTGCCGACACCGGCGATCGTCGCGCCGATCGAATTCACCATGCGGCTCGACGATTATGCGGCGCTTGGCGGACATGTTGATCATGTCCGGCCACTGCGCGACGTCCTCGCCCAGCGCGGGAAAAAATCGAACGGCTTTGGCGTCACGCCCGCGCGGAGCGACGCATGAGAATGCTGCCGCAGCAAACCCGGTTACCTGGCGGACGCCTCCATCTTCACGATGGACCGATCGATCTGATCATCCGCGCCTGGGGCGAAGCTGACGCGGTCGAGATCGCTTACGCCGCGGCCTGCGGTCGTTTTGCGAACATCCTCGATGAACTTTGCACGGAGCTGCCCTTGCTGCGCAGCCAGGCGACGCCGACAAGCGCTCGTCCGTCCGGCCTCATTGCCCGGCGCATGGCCGACGCAGTCGCTCCGTTCTGCACCGCCCGCTTCATCACGCCGATGGCTGCAGTGGCCGGCGCCGTCGCCGATGAAATTTTGTGCGCGATGACAGACGCCGCTCCGCTACGGCGCGCTTTCGTCAACAACGGCGGCGATATCGCGCTGCATCTTCGTCCCGACGAAAGCCTCACGATCGGCATGGTCGATCGCCCCGACCGGCCGAGCCTGATCGGCAGCGCGGTGATTTCCGGCCGCGACGCGGTCCGCGGGGTTGCCACTTCGGGCTGGCGCGGCCGCAGCTTCTCGCTCGGGATTGCCGACGCCGTCACCGTTCTTGCCTGCTCGGCGGCACAAGCCGATGCCGCGGCAACCCTCATCGCCAATGCTGTCGATCTTCCCGGTCATGCAGCGATTACCCGCGCGCCCGCGCATTCGCGCGATCCGCAGAGCGATCTCGGCGCGCGGCCGGTGACCGTCGCCGTCAGACCGCTGACCCCGCACGACGCTCACGCCGCGCTCGTCGCGGGGCTTGACGAGGCCGAGCGCCTGCGTCGTGCTGGCGCGCTGGAAGCAGCGGCCCTGCAGCTCGGCGGCCAAACCTTGCTCTGTGGCGTGGGTGAGGCTTTATCTATTGACAGCCCGGTCCCGAGCATCGCCACCAAAGCAATGTCTTCAGATCGTTTACAACGAACAACCGTGTCGGCATTTTAGATGAAAGCCAGAATTCGCAAGCTTCTAACCTTCGTGGAAGAAACCCGCTTCGAGATGGGCCAGCCGATCGAGCCGCCGACCCGGCGCGCCGCCGCGGTCGCGGTGATTGAGAATCCCTTCGCTGGCCGTTATGTCGAGGATCTTTCCGAGCTGACGGAGATCGGCGAGGAGCTGGGCGAGTTGTTGACGGTCCGCGCGGTGAAGGCGTTGGGCATCGAGGGTCCGCGCGCGGAAAGCTACGGCAAGGCCGCCGCCGTTGGCGAGAACGGCGAGCTCGAACATGCGGCCGCGATCCTGCATCCGAAGCTCGGCGCGCCTGTACGCAAGGTTCTTGGCACCGGTGCGGCGTTAATCCCCTCATCAAAGAAGCGCGGCGGACCGGGCGTCACGCTCGATGTGCCGCTTGGCCACAAGGACGCAGCGTTCGTGCGCAGCCATTTCGACGGGATGGAGGTGCGCGTCGCCGACGCGCCGCGCGCCGATGAGATCATGGTGGCGGTTGCTGTGACCGATTCGGGCAGACCGCTGCCGCGGGTCGGCGGCTTGAAAAAAGACGAGATCAAGGGGATCGACGGACTTCGATAGCGGCGCCGTGCCGCGGACAACGACATGGGAGTAGCGATCATGAAAATTGTATCGGCTTTATTGGCGAGCCTGACTTTGGCGGCGGCGTTGAGCGCCGGCGTCCCCGCCTCAGCGCAGGAGACGATCAAAATCGGCGAGATCAATTCCTACTCGGGCCTGCCCTCCTTTACCGAGCCCTATCGCAAGGGCTGGCAATTGGCGCTCGAACAGATCAACGCTGCTGGAGGCGTCAACGGCAAGAAGCTCGAGGTCATTTCCAAGGACGACGGCGGCAAGCCTGCCGACGCCGTGACCGCGGCGAATGAACTTGTCTCCAGCGACGGCGTCGTCATGCTGGCGGGTACCTTTTTTTCCAACATTGGATTGGCCGTATCTGATTTTGCCAAGCAGAAAAAAATCCTCTTCCTCGCTGCCGAGCCTTTAACCGACGCCATCACTATGGCGAAGGGCAATCGCTACACGTTCCGCCTGCGCCCCTCCAATTACGAGCAGGCAGCCATGCTGGCGGAGGAAGCGGCCAAACTGCCGGCGAAAAAATGGGCGACGATCGCGCCCAATTACGAATACGGGCAATCTGCGGTCGCGGTCTTCAAAAAACTTCTCTCCGCCAAGCGGCCGGATATCGAATGGGTCGGCGAACAATGGCCTCCGCAGGGCAAAATCGACGCCGGTGCGGTGGTCGAGGCCCTTGCTCAGGTCCAGCCTGACGCCATCCTCAATGTCACGTTCGGGCCCGACCTGGTCAAATTCGTGCGCGAAGGCAACACGCGCGGCCTGTTCAAGAATCGTTCCGTCGTAAGCTTCCTCACCGGCGAACCGGAATATCTCGATCCGCTCAAGGACGAGACGCCCGAAGGCTGGATCGTCACCGGTTATCCCTGGAACGCGGTTACCATTCCCGCGCATGCCGCATTCCTCAAAGCTTATCAGGCAAAATACAACGATTATCCGCGGCTGGGGTCGGTGGTTGGATATTCGACGCTGCAAGCTGCCGCTGCGATAATCGCCAAGGCCAAATCGACCGACAGCGAAAAGCTGGTCGATGCCGCCGAAGGAATTCTCGTCGAGACGCCTTTCGGCGAAGTGACCTTCCGTAAGGCCGATCATCAGTCGACGCTGGGCGCTTTCGTCGGCAAGACCGCGCTCAAGGACGGCAAAGGCACGCTGGTGGATGTTATCTATCGCGACGGCGCGAAGTATCTTCCGCCAGAAAGCGAGGTCAAGGCGGTGCGCCCGCAGGATTGATTCCGCAGGCAGGCGATTTGACTGCTAGCGCTCCGCGCCAGGACCAAGCCAGTGACTTTTCTCTTCAATCAATTCGTCACTGGTTTGGCCAGCGCCTCATCGCTCTTTCTCGCCGCCTGTGGCCTGTCGATCATTTTCGGTGTCACCCGGATCGTCAATTTCTCGCATGGCGCCTTTTATATGCTCGGCGCTTATGTTGCCGTCACGGTGACCGAGTATTTTTCTAGCGCCTTCGGGTTCTGGATCGGAATCATTGTCGCCTCTGTGATCGTTGCAGCCGTCGGCGCGCTCGTTGAGATGACGCTGCTGCGCCGGATTTATGCGGCGCACGAGCTGTTGCAGCTGCTCCTGACTTTCGGCGTCACGCTCGTGGTCGAGGATCTCGTCGTGCTGATCTGGGGACCGAGCGATCTGCTCGGGCGGCGGGCGCCCGGCCTGAAGGGCGCGTTCGATCTCTTCGGTCAGCCGTTCCCCACTTACGATTTACTGCTGATCGCGATGGGGCCACTGACCCTTATCGCCATCGAACTGCTGTTGCGCCGCACCCGGTGGGGCGTACTGGTGCGCGCGGCGACGCAAGACCGCGAAATGGTCGCGGCGCTCGGCGTCAATCAGCAATGGCTGTTCACCGGCGTGTTTACCTTGGGAATATTCCTTGCTGCATTCGGAGCCGCGCTCGAACTGCCGCGCGAAGCAGCAAGCCACACGATGGATTTGCAGATCATCACCGAGGTGCTGGTCGTTGTCGTGATCGGCGGCCTCGGTAATGTGTTTGGCACGTTTCTCGCCGCGATCATTGTCTCCGAGCTGAACGCGTTCGGCATCCTGGTGCTGCCGAAGATCTCAATCATCCTCGTATTCCTGGTCATGGCGGTGGTACTGGTGATGCGGCCGTGGGGCCTGCTCGGGCGCCCCGAGGCCTTGACGCGCGCGGCGAGTGGACTTCAGGTCGTGCGCTGGCGTCCGCTCTTTACGCGCGAGCGGTTTTTCGTTTTCATAGGCCTCATCGCCGCGGCGCTGCTCCCTTTGATCGCCGGCAATTATGCTCTGACGGTCGCCACCGAAGTTCTCATTTTTATGCTCTTTGCCGCAAGCCTGCACCTGCTCGTGGGCGCCGGCGGCCTGGTCTCTTTCGGCCACGCCGCTTATTTCGGCCTGGGCGCTTACGGCGCGGCGTTGGCGCTCAAACAGCTTGCCCTACCGATGGCGGGCGCGCTCGCAGCCGGACCGCTGTTGGGATTCGCGGGCGCACTGCTGTTCGGCTGGTTTTGCGTGCGGCTATCGGGCGTCTATTTTGCGATGCTGACGCTTGCCTTCGGGCAGATCGTCTGGTCCGTCGCCTTCCAATGGACCGAAGTGACCGGCGGCGACAATGGTCTGATCGGAATTTGGCCGAACCCGTGGGCGGCCACGGCAGCGCATTTTTATTGGCTAACGCTTGCGCTCGTCGCCGCCGGCATCGCGCTCCTGCGCGTCATTCTGTTTTCTCCTTTCGGCTATGCGTTGCGGGCGTTGCGCGACAGCGAACTGCGCGCCGAGGCAATCGGCCTCTCCCGCCACCGGATCCAATGGTTCGCCTTTACAGCGGCGGGAACTTTCGCGGCCCTCGCCGGCGCGCTCTATGCCTTTCTCAAAGGCAGCGTGTTCCCGGACGACCTCGGGATTCCATTGTCGATCGATGGGCTTGCGATGGTCTTGCTCGGCGGTGTCGGTACGGTCGCCGGCGGCATCGTCGGCGCCGCACTCTATAAGTCGCTTTCGATCTGGGTGATCAGCCACACCGATTATTCAAAGCTCGTGCTCGGCCTTTTGATCATCGTGCTGGTGTCGGTATTCCCGCAAGGCGTGCTCGGCGCCTTCGCCAATTGGCGATCCCGACATGTCACGGGTGAACAGTCATGAGCATTCTTGCCGTCGAGAATCTGGAAAAGTCCTATTCCGGCTTTCAGGCGGTCAAGGGCGTCACGTTTTCTTTGCGGGCCGGCGAAATGCTGGCGCTGATCGGCCCCAACGGAGCCGGCAAAAGCACCTGCTTCAACATGATCAACGGGCAATTAGCGCCGAGCGCGGGGCACATACGTATGTTCGACCACGACGTTACCGGCATGACGGCGCGCGAGATCTGGCGGCTCGGCGTCGGTCGCACCTTCCAGATCGCGGCAACCTTCGGATCGATGACGGTCGCGGAGAATGTGCAGGCGGCGCTGCTGTCGCATCACCGTCCTTGGGCGGCCTGCCGCTGGGCTGCCCGCTACTATCAGCAGGAGGCGGATGAACTTCTTGCGTTGGTCGGCATGGCAACGCAAGCCGCACGCAATTGCGGCGAGCTTGCCTATGGCGACATCAAGCGTCTCGAGCTCGCCATCGCTTTGGCCAATGATCCAAAGCTCTTGTTGATGGACGAGCCCGCCGCAGGCATGGCGCCGAGCGAACGCGCGGCTCTCATGGCGCTGGTTACCCGGATTGCGCGGGAGCGGGCAATCGGCGTCCTCTTCACCGAGCACGACATGGACGCGGTCTTCGGCCACGCCGATCGCATCCTCGTCCTCAATCGCGGCAACCTCATCGCCGAAGGGTCACCCGCAGAAGTGCGCGCCAACGCGGAGGTTCAGGCGGTTTATCTGGGCGCCGGCTCGCTGTTTGGAGCTGTTCATTGACGAACGCACCCCCAAAACTTTCCGTCACCAGCCTCAATGCCTCCTACGGCCGCGCGCATATTCTCTATGATGTTGCGCTCAACGTCGGCGGGGGTGAAGCGGTAGCGCTGGTCGGCCGCAATGGCGCCGGCAAATCTACGACGTTGCGGTCCATTCTCGGTCTCATTGCCAATTGTGACGGCGAGATTGTCCTCGACGGCGGGTCGATATCGCATCTTCCCGCTTATGAACGCGTGCGGCGCGGCCTCGGCTATGTACCCGAAGATCGCCGCATCTTTTCGGAGCTGACGGTCGACGAGAATTTGGAGGTCGGCCGGCAAAGCGCGCGGCGAAACGCGCCGCAATGGACCCGTAAGCGTCTTTTCGAGATCTTTCCCAATCTGAGCGAATTGCGCGACCGGCTCGGCGGCCGCATGTCCGGCGGCGAGCAGCAGATGCTGGCTATCGCGCGCACGCTGATGGGCAATCCATCCCTCGTCCTGCTTGACGAACCCTCCGAAGGACTCGCGCCGAAGATCGTCGAGCAGATGATTGAAGCGATCCTGGCGATGAAGCGCGAAGGATTGAGTCTCCTTTTGAGCGAGCAGAATCTGCGCTTCGCAATGCTTGTCGCCGATCGCGTCTGCGTCATCGAAAAAGGACGTGTCCGTTACTCCGGAACGGTGGCCGAATTTGATGCGCGCCCGGATATTCGCGACGCCTATCTGGCACTCTGAAAAGCTAATCAACCCCGTTGCCGAACACCGTCATGAAAACTATGGAAGCGCCCAAGGAACAGCGTCGCGATGACGATTACGTCCTCAACGCACAGATCGGCTTCGTATTGCGCCAGGCACATCAGCGTCATACGACGATATTCGCATCCCTGATGATCGAGGATCTTACGCCGACGCAATGGGCTGCGCTCGCCAAGCTCAAGGAAATCGGCCCGTCGTCACAGAACCTGCTTGGGCGATTGACCGCCATGGATGCGGCAACGATCAAGGGCGTCATCGATCGTCTCACGAAGCGCGGCTTCACCGGGACCAAACCGGATCCTGCCGACGGACGCCGCTTGCTCGTGGCACTTACGGAGCGTGGCGCGGCGCTCTATGACCGCGCTAAGCCGATCGCAGCGCACATTACCGATCTAACATTGGAACCATTGAATGAACGCGAACGGTCGGAGCTGTTCGCGTTGCTGGCAAAATTGATGTGAGCGATCGTGCGCTCCTCACCGGTTCCGCCTTATCCGGCGACCACGCTTGGCAGCTTTGCGGCAGGCGGGGTATTGCGGCTGCGATGCGAACGCACGATCCCGTCGATCACGGTCATGCCGAGACCCGGGAGATCGCCAAGTCCGACGCTTTCGAGCAGCGTCTTGCCGGCGGAGTGTTGAGCCCGATCGAGAAAGACGAAATCAGCCGCGCGGCCGACTTCAATGAGGCCGCAATCGAGCGCCCGCAGTCTTGCCGTGTTGCCGGTCGCAAAGCAGAAGGCCGTTTCGGCCGGAACTTCGCCGAGCGAAGCCAGCATCGCAATCATCCGCAAAATTCCAAGCGGCTGCACGCCCGAACCCGCCGGCGCGTCAGTGCCGAGAATGACGCGGTCCAGTTGTTTAAGCTCCTTGGCTGTCCGCAAAGTCAGCAGCGCGGCGCGCTCGTTGCCGTTATGCACCAGCTCCAAGCCACGCTTGCATCGCTCGCAAAGGCATCGAATCTGATCGTCCGGCAACGCGGTGTGACCGCCATTGATGTGACCGATCACATCGGTGTCGGCCTCCAGCACCACGTCCTTGTCGATCAAGCCAGAGCCGGGAATCGAGGGGCCGCCGGTGTGGATCGTGCTGTTAATGCCGTATTTGCGCGCCCAGGCGACCATCTTGCGCGCGGTCGGGCCATCCTTCACGCCCCCGAGACCGACCTCGCCGAGATA
>Ga0181537_10000827_pt1 | contig 28841 bp, 24 predicted proteins | sample PEATcosm2014_Bin_39_FD_119765 | JGI IMG/M metagenome (GOLD analysis project Ga0181537, IMG submission 119765) | Peatland microbial communities from MTU Mesocosm Facility, Houghton, MI, USA - PEATcosm2014_Bin23_10_metaG | ecosystem: Environmental > Terrestrial > Soil > Wetlands > Peat | place...
CGCAGGCTAAGTACCAAAAAAATATCGAGATCGATATCCTCTTTCGCGTGGCCCTGCTGAAATTCCTTACCGTGGAACTGGGCAATCAATTCGTGGCCCTGGTGCAAGAAGGCAAGGAGTGGGTGCGCCAGCGCGGGGAACATTTCGAGCGCAGCCAGCAGGCGCACGTCATTAATGCCCGCCTCTCCGAACTGCAGGCCTCGCGCCGCGCGGTGATTCGCCCGGTGGGCCAGCAAATCGCCCAGGCTCTGGCGGATATCGAAGACAACGTCATTTCCAAGGCGCGCCGCGCGCTCTTTGGCGAGGATTTCGCCGCCTATTACGAACTGCTCAAAACGCGCATGGTGTTTCTCGACGGCGGCAAAGATGACGTGTACTTCCTCGAAAACTACGTTCTGCTCGGCAACTACGTGCGCGACCTGGACCGCTTCGAGGCCGTGGACCAGGTGTTCCAGGAATTTTTGACCGAGATCGGCTCGGCCGCGGGGCGCGATCCCGCCTCCGCCGAAGTAGCGGACGCGCACAACCTGCTCTTGCAAACGGCGCAGACGCTGCGCGTGGAGATCGCCGCCCTGGAAGAATTGCGCGGAAATCTGCGCAGGAAACTGGAGCGCGGCGACGGCTTCCTGAACAAATTTCTAAGCTCCGGCGACCCGGCGGAGCTGAAGGCCGAGCTCGCCGAAGCCGAAGAAAAGCTCAAGCAAAAATCCCGCAATCTCGAAGAACTCGCCCCAGTGCTGGACGCCGCCAAGCAAAAGGTGGACTTCTTCGCCAAGGATTATAGCGGCCGGCTCTCCGATTATCTCAACGAGCCCGAAAATGCCCGCCGCCTGTTCGATCCCGCTTTCTCTCCCGAAGGCGGACAGCTCCGCGCCCGCTTGCTTGCGCAGCTGGTGGAACGCCTCGAACACCGCGAAATACTCTACCCCGTCCTGGCCAGCTACGAAATTCGCGGTATCGCCTCGATGTACAGCCCGCCCGTCCATCTGCAGCAATTGCGCAAAGCGGTAGTCTCCAAGGAAGAAAGCAAAAGAGTCGAGCAGCTCATCAAGCAAGTTCCGGCGCGCCGCTTGTCGATCAAGCCCATTGAAGAGCTCTCCAAAAGAATCCGCAAGTATTCCCGCGAAGAACTGCAGGCCTATGTTTTGCGCTTTGCGGTGGATTTCCTGCGCCTGCATCGCGATCTGCGGGACGCCGAGCAGATCAGCGCGTGCATGGAACGTATTGGCCTGGTCACCTCCGAAAAAGCGCGCGACCTCTCGCGCATGAATAATCGTCTTTACGAATGTGTGCTGCCCGAGGAAGCTCGCCCGCAGCACGACCACGTGGTTTCCCACGTGATCATCAAAGCGGACGTGCGCGGTTCGACGAAAATGACGCAGGACCTGCTTTCCCGCGGCCTCAGCCCGGCCTCGCACTTCAGCCTCAATCTGCACGACCCGGTCAAGAAACTGCTCGACCGCTTCGACGCCCGCAAAGTGTTCATCGAAGGCGACGCCATCATCCTGGCCATTTTTGAGACGGAGTCCACGCAGTCCTACGCGCGCGCCGTCGCCAAGGCGTGCATCCTCTCGCGCCAGATTCTGCTGGTGACCAATTCCTACAACGACCGCGCCGCCGCCTCGAAGTTGCCCGCGCTCGAACTCGGCCTCGGCGTCGCCTTCCAGGGTGGCGCGCCTACCTATTGGACGGACGGCGAATCCCGCATCATGATCTCCAAGGCGTTGAATCTTTCCGACCGTCTCTCCGGCTGTGCCAAGCTTGCCAAGCGCCTGCTCGCCGGCCAGAAATCGCTTTTCTCCGTATTCCAGTTTCTTACGGCGCTCGAGGGCGCCACCGCCGAGGAACTGGACGAATTCCTCGTGCGTTTCAACATGAACGGCATCGAACTCAACGAAGAAGGTTTTCAGAAATTGCAGGAGGAAATTTCCCTGAACACCGTGGTCACCAATCTCGAAATGCCCTGGGGAAAATCCGACGTCACCCTGTACTACGGCGAAGTGCCCATGGGCGATTCCGTGGAGATGCTGGTGATGCGCAAAGGCTTGGCGCGCGAACTGCTGCCGGACGGCACCATCGGCGCGCCCTCGTCGCACCCCTACTATGAAGTTTGCACCAGCCCCGCGCTGCACGATTTGGTGGCTGCGCTGATTCGTACCCAACAAGCACAACTCGTCCGCGCCTGACGGTCTCTTGCGGGCACGCGCTTCGCACCGTCGCGGTCGAATACCGTGTCGCCTACTATCCAATTATTGATGGCAAATTAGGCATGTCGAATTTATCTGTGTTGGAACTGCTGCGTTACGCCGCGCTCTTCGTGGACGCGGCTCGCCCAGCAGGCAAATGAAAACGCAGAAATCGCGATTTGCACTCGTGGCAGCGGTAGGGGCTGGTCAGCAGAAAGGTGTGCAGAAACGATTCCAACGCCGTGCGGCGCCGCGAGCGAGTGACCGCAGTGCTCATACACTTCGGGCACGACAGCGAGCGGACGTAGCGCAGATGGGGACGCATCTATTGCATAACCATCGCGGCAATATACTGTAATGCTTCACACCACAGCAGTACTCAAAAAGTCCTGTGCGCCAGTCCGCCGCTCAAGCCTCCTCAGCTATACTCCTTCCTGGAGGCGAAAAGGGTCCGGTGACCTTCCCGGCCTTCAAAGCCGTCGATACGTTCCTTCGCGGAACGCATGGTGGGTTCGACTCCCACACGCCTCCGCCAAGTCCTTTGTTTAGGCTGTCTTGACTGCCGAATCTGACTCCAATTGAGCATCTGACTCCAATTGGTTTATGTTCTGCCCGATTCGCTGAGAGAACTTCTCAGAGGCAACGCGCTCGGCATCGCCGACGATGTGCGCGTAGTGTTCGAGCGTGACCTTTGAATCGGCATATCGCATGAGGCGTGTGACGACGTGTATCGGGGTGCCGGATTCGAGCAACTCGGAGGTGACGCCGTGACGGAAGCAGTGAATCCCGACGTGAACACCTTTCGGAGTTTCGATCCCGAGCGTTGCCATTGCCCGGTGGACGCCGTACTTGACGACGTTGTCCGACGGTGAGCGTAAGGTCTGCGCCGCGGCTGCCTTGCGGAAAACGCTGCAACACCGCCGGCAAAAGCGCCGTCAGCGCAGCCACGGTGCGACAACGCGGGGAAAGATGCCAGCCCACGATCTACCGCGTGTAACAGTCGATGGCGCTCACCAGAAAGGCCCAGCCCGCACCGGGTCCGGCCCACACTTTGGTCATGTCGGTTTGCCATATTTGATCACCAGCAAGCCGCGTTCGCGCATGACGCGCAGCACGCGTTTGTGATTGACCCTTTGTTTGGCGACGTTCTGCAGCCACCAGGTGACTCGGCGATAGCCGTACACCGGATGCTCCCCGCAAGTGGCGATGATTTGTTCATCGCAGCGGCGGTTGGCACGCGGCGTGCGGCGAGATACTGCCGGGGCTGATTCATCTGGCGCAAAGCGCGAACTACAGAGGAGATGAGTGCAGGATAGTCGTAACGCAGCGGACGGGTCTAAAAATTGAGAGGCGCCCCGGTGAGTTGCTGTATTTCCGCAGCGCTCCAACCCGGCGCCAAATCGCGCAGGAGCAAACCACGTTCCGTAACATCCAACACGGCCAAATCCGTGACGATGGTGTCCACGCACGCCAAACAGGTCAAGGGATAGGTACACTCGCGGACGATCTTGGGTTGCCCATCTCTAGTGGTGTGCTCCATGCAGACGATAACGCGCTTGGTGCCGGCGGCGATGTCCATCGCGCCGCCGATGGCCCCCGCACCTTTGGCTCCGGGTACTTTCCAATTAGCTAAGTCACCGCGTTCGGAGACCTGGAAAGCACCGAGCACGGCCACATCGAGATGGCCACCGCGCGTCATTAGATGAGCATCCGCTTGATGAAAAAACGAAGCGCCAGGGATCAGGGTTACCGGCACCTTCATGGCGTCAACGAGGTCCAAGTCTTCTTCGCCGGGTTTGGCGCGCCGCCCCATACCCAGGATGCCGTTCTCGCTATGGAAATAGACGGTGATACCGACAGGCAAGTGATCCGCGATCAAATTCGGAATACCCCAGCCAAGATTGACGAACGCGCCGTCGGGTAACTCGAGCGCCGCCCGCGCGGCAATTTGCTCGCGGGTGAGGCGCACTTTTTCAGACATAGTGGATCCCCTTGGCTACTACAACGCGATGTACGAAGATGGCCGGCGTGACCACCACTTCCGGGTCGATGGCGCCGACAGGCACAACCTCCTCCACCTCAGCAATAGTGATGGCCGCGGCCATGGCCATGATGGGATTGAAATTGCGCGCAGCGAGGCGGTAGGTCAGATTCCCCAGCCCGTCGGACTTGTCGGCCTTGATGAAAGCAAAGTCGGCGTGGATAGGCATTTCTAGGATGCACCGCTGACCATGGATGACGCGTTCTTCCTTGCCGGCCGCGACTTCCGTGGCGACGCCCACGGTGGTGTAAAAACCCAGGAGGCCCGCGGCGGCGGCGCGCATGCGTTCGCAAAGAATTCCTTGCGGAACGAGTTCGATGGTCACCTCGCCGGCGGCGTAGCGCTCTTGAAAGGCAAAGGAATGCGGGCCGGGAAACGCGGCAATGACGTGGCGAATCTGCCCGTTTTTGAAAAGCGGTGACAATTCGCCGTCGCGCGTGCCGCAATTGTTGCTGATGGCGGTGAGTTCTTTGGTGCCGCGGCGCACCAGCGCCTGAATTAGATTGTTCGGAAAGCCGGAGCCGCCAAAACCGCCAAACATGATGCGGGCGCCGTCAGGAATAGAGTCCACTGCGGCGTCCAGCGTGGCGCAAGTTTTACTTTTCACGTTGCGGCTCCGAAGCAGAAAGCTGGGCGGCATCTTTTCCCAGCGGAGGGTGTTTTGATTCTAGCGCAGGGCCGGACAGCAAGCGGACGGCATTTTCTTTGAGAATGAGCTTATGCACCTCCGGGCGGAAGCCAGCTTGCTGGAAGTCCGCGAGCCAGCGGTCGGGCGTCAATAACGGGAAATCGGTGCCGAATAGCATTTTGTGTTTTAGAAGTGTGTTGGCGTATTGGACCAGTTGGGGTGCGAAATATTTGGGAGACCATCCGGAGAGGTCGATGTAGACGTTGGGTTTGTGGAGACAGACGGAGAGGGCTTCGTCCTGCCAGGGCCACGAGGGGTGGGCGATGATGATTTTCATATCCGGAAAGTCTGCCGCAACGTCGTCGAGATGCATGGGATTGGAATATTTGAGACGCAGGCCCCCACCGCCGCGCATGCCGCTGCCCATACCGGAGTGGCCGCTGTGAAAGACCGCGGGAAGTTGGTGCTCGGAGATGACCTCGTACATGGGATAGGCCATTTTATCGTTGGGATAAAAACCCTGGCAGGTGGGATGAAACTTGAAACCGGCGACTTTGAAATCGGAGATGAGGCGTCGCATTTCGCGGATGCCCATCTTGCCTTTGTGCGGGTCAATGCTGGCGAAGGCCAGCATCATGTCGGAGTTGGCGGCGGCAGCTTCGGCAACTTCTTCGTTGGGGATGCGGCGGCGGCCCATTTCAAATTCGCTGTCTACGGCGAACATGACCAGACCGATCTTTTGTTCGCGGTAGAGAGCGATAGTCTCGGCGATCGTGGGTAATTTGCCCGATTTGAAATACTTAATTTTGGCGTGGTCGAATTCTTCTCCGTAGGGGTCATAGGGCGCGCGGCACGGAACTTCCGCATGGGTGTGAACATCAATGGCGACTAGATCTTCGGTTTTCATGAGTTTTGGCCTAGGTAGACTGATAGAAGCTCGCGCACGTCGCGCAGGGCGATGTGGGGATGCTGGGATTTTTTTAGATGCTTAAAAGAATCGGGCGCGCCGATGCCGGTTTGCACAGCGATGGCCAACGATTTGCCGCGGTGCGCCATGGGAACCTCGAGCGAGGGATCATCGCCGACCACCGCGATATGCTTTGTTGCGACGTTGAGGCGATGGCTGGCGCAGCGCAGTGCGGAGATGTCCGGCTTGCCCACGACGTGGATTTTTGCGCCAGTGAGATCACGAATCATGGCGGCGATGGCGCGGGAGGTGCCGAGGGTTTTGCCTTCGGCAGTGGCGAAGAAGAGAGATTGCGAGCAACTGTAGACCTTGGCGCCGTTCCAGGCGGCGTAACAAGCGGATTCCAGCGCGGGCATGGTGAATTCGCGGAACCAGCCGATGAGGACGGCGTCGGCGGTGGGTTTGCCTTCCGGTTTAAGGATTTCGAGATCAGCGTCCGCCAAAGGTTTGGTCATGCCTTCCGTGCCTAGCGCCAGGATGCGGCGGTAGCCTTTTTCGACAAAGAGATCGGCGGCTACGCTAGCGGGGGTTAGAACGGCATTGGCGGGAAGATCGAAGCCGATTCCGCGGAGAGTTTCGACGTAGGCGGCCGGGGTGTGCGCCGTGCCGTTGGTAAACAGGACGTAGGGAAGATTTTGTTTGTTGAGGTGCGCGATCATTTCTCGCGCACCTGGGAGAGGATTTAAGCCGTGGTTGGTTTTGTCGCCCAGGACTAGAGTGCCGTCCATGTCAAAGATGAACGCGGAGATGTTGCGCAGTCGCTTTATGGCGGCAGAGGACGGAGTCGCTGTCGAAAGGGATGTTGTGTTGGAGTTAGGCGTGGTCATCGTAAGCTCATAGGGAATCGCTCGATGTGCCGAACTACAGTCCGGGCGATACAAACCCTTTCTGGCGGTGAAGTTCGAGGCGGAAATTTGGCTTCTCGATGACGATAGCGGAGGTGGCGGGGCGTTTAGCAAGTTCACGAATGAGTTTTAGCACGGGCTGGACTTGCGGATTGTAGTGGCGTTTGGCGGGACCGGCGGATTGCATGGCGTCGACTTGGTCTTGGGGCATGGTCGCGCGAAGTAACAATTCTTCGTCGGAGATGTCGGGCTTAAAGCGCTTGCGCAGTTCTTGCGGCGGGATTGGTGATGGTTCGGTGGCCAATTCTTTGGCGCGCGGCCTCGCTAGGATGCGGTCTTTGGCATTGGGATTAAGCGTGCCGGCGGGTCGACCGAAATTGCCTTGGACGTAGCGAATGATTTGGTCGGAGACGTTTTCGTAGCGCTCTTTGCCGAGGATGTTGTACAGGGCTTGAGTGAAAACAATTTGCGGGAAAGGCGTGACCATGATGGGGAAGCCGAGGTCGGCGCGAACTTTCGCGACTTCTTCGAGGACCTCGGGAAAGCGGTGCGCAAGATTCAGCTCGGCCAGTTGGCGGCGCGTGGTGGTCATGACGCCGCCTGCAGTTTGGTGGCGGAGGAAACTGGCGTCGTAATCTTGAGGTGTGCCAAAGGGAAGATCATTCGCAGCGGCAAGTTCGCGGAAATATTTCGCAACAATGGCTAGCGCGCGATCGTCAATGTCCACGGTATGCCCGAGGTCGCGAATATTCGCGACCGTGCGTTGCGCGTCTGGGAGAGAAGAGCCGTTGGAAAGCGGCCCGCAGGCCACCTGCAAAACTTTAATGCCGAGTTCGGCTGCGGTGGCGTAGGTGTGCGAGGCCAGGCCGATGGTGCAATGGGAATGCAATTCAAGCGGCTTGGCGCCGAGTTGGCTTTGGATCGCGGGAATTAAAGTACGGGCGCGTTCGGAAGCGAGCAGGCCGCTGGGATCCTTGATGTAGAAGCGATCAATGTGCGGGGACATTACGAGTTGGGAGGCGAGGTTGGCGTAAAAGGAGTCATCGTGCACTTCGCTGAGTGTGTAGGTGAGGGCCGCAACGACCGTGGTGGCGCCCGCCTTTTTGATCATGCGCGCGGATTCGAGCAGCGCGTCGACATCATGCATGGGATCGAGCACCACATAGCGCGAGATGCCGTTGGCAACCAGGCGATTGTAGACCACTTGCATGAAGTCAGGATGCTGGGCTTCCCAAGAGACGAAGCGCAAACCGGTGCCGATGAATTGCAGCGGGGTGTTTGGAGTAGCCTCGTGCATGAGGCGGATGCGTTCCCAGGGATTTTCTTTGTGGGTGCGCACGGCCATACCCATGTGAGTGCTGGAGGTGAAGTCCAGAGCAAGGAAGCCGACGCGGTCCATGACTGGCGCGATGGTGACGAGGTGGCGGGTGGCCAAGCCCGTAGCGCCCCAGAGGGATTGGTTGCCGTCGCGTGTAGAAACGTCGACTAGTTGAACATCGGCCATATCAATCTTTCGCCGCACCGCTTACGGAAGTTACCGCAACGTTTTGTGACTGCAGCAATCGTGGCAGATAGCCGGTGTCCACGCCGCCTTGCGCGAACTCCTTGTCGCGTAGCACGAGCGAATGCATCCCTAGATTGGTCGTCACGCCGGCGATTTGGAAACGGTTGAGGGCGCTGGCGGTTTTGGCGACGGCGGTGGCGCGCGCTTCGCCGTGAACGATTAATTTTGCCAGCAGCGAATCGTAGTACGGCGGAACCGCAGCGCCGGGTTGCATGTGAGTATCCACGCGAATATCGCGGCCAGCGGGCTGGATGAATTTAGTGATGATGCCGGGGCTGGGACGGAAGTCGTGGTGCCAGTCTTCGGCGTTAATGCGGCATTCGATGGCGTGCCCGTGAAAAACTATGTCGCGTTGGCGATAGCGGAGTGGATGGCCTTCGGCTACGGCGATTTGTTGTTCGACCAGGTCCAGGTTGGTGATGGCTTCGGTTACGGGATGCTCGACCTGGATACGAGCGTTCATTTCGAGAAAGTGGAAGGCGTTGCGATCACAGTCGACGAGCATTTCCACGGTGCCAAGGCCGCGGTAGTTTAAATGTTTGGCAAAAGCGACAGCCGCGTTCTGCATCCCTTCACGAAGGCTGGGCGCGAGATTGGGAGCCGGAGCTTCCTCGATTAGTTTTTGGTAGCGGCGCTGGATGGAGCAGTCGCGGGTGCCGAGGTGGACTGCGTTTTGGCCGTCGCCGAGGACTTGCACTTCCACGTGGCGGCCCTTCGCGATAAAGCGTTCAAGGTAGATACGCGAGTCACCGAAGGCGGCTTGCGCTTCGGCCATGGCCAGTTCGATCAAGGGGGCGAGCTGAGCAGCGTCGTGAACCTGCTTCATTCCGCGGCCACCCCCTCCGGCTACGGCCTTAATAAGGATGGGGTAGCCGATCTGGTCGGCTAGCTGATGGGCCTCTCCCATGTTGCTGACTTTTCCGCCAGGGACGCCAGGGAGGCCGGCTTGCTCAGCGTGGGTCCGGGCTTTGAGTTTGTCGCCGACGGCGTCGAGTTGGGCGGGACTGGGGCCGATGAAAATAATATTGGCGGCTTCGCAGGCTTCGGCGAGCTTTCGATTCTCGGAAAGGAAGCCGTAGCCGGGATGGATGGCGTCGACATCTGCGAATTTGGCGGCAGCGATGATGTTGTCAATACTTAGGTAACTCTGCGCGGAATTGGGCGGGCCTATGCAGATAGTGTGATCCGCAAGGCTTGCGCCTCGCGAACGCAGATCCACTTCGGAAGCGGCGAGGATAGTTTCGATTCCCAGGCGTTGGCAGGTGTCTATGATGCGGACAGCGATCTCGCCGCGATTAGCGATCAGGATACGGCGGATCGGAGTTTTCTGGTGCGCGCTCATGAAGGATCCGGCTTGATGCGCATGAGTATCGAGCCTTGTTCAGCGAAGTGGGCATTGGGAATCAGTATTTCGGCGATGGTACCGCTGGCGCCGGCGTGAATAGCGTTCATCAACTTCATGGTTTCGATGATGCCGATGACGGTGTCTTCCCGCACCACGCTACCGATCTCCACGAAGGCTGGATCGCCGGGCCTGGGGGCGCGGTAAAAAGTGCCGGGCAAGGAAGTGCGGATGGCGATGGTGCTGGAGTCGTCGCCGGCCGCTGAGGCGCTTTCTGACGAGGTGCCGGAAGTAGCGCTTTGAGTTTGCGAAGGCGAAGAGTTGGCGTCGGGCGGCGGCGTGTCCACGGGCGTCAGAATTTGCGGCATCGCTAACGATTCGGATTCTTGTGACCATTCGCTGGTCCCTTGCTCTCCGGCGGATTGGCGGCGCAGCGTTAGTTTGAAGCGCTCGGTTTGCAAGCGCAGGACATCGAATTTAGTGGCGTCCAGCAGAGCCAGAATTTCCTGTACGTCTTCGTTGGTGAGCTTCATTTTTTGAGGGCTCCTCCGCTGAGGAGCGCGATCACATGATCGAAGGCTTTACCTTTTGGCGCGGCAACAGGAGCTTTATCTTTAGCGGCCCAGACGGTTTCGGGGCGGCTTTGCAGCAAGAACAAATTTTCGTCTGGGGGGTGGTTCCGCGAAACGGCCCACTCAATGTCTTGCGGGGCGCCGTAGTGACGCTCAACCTGACGGGCAATGGTTACTAACGCTTGGAGTTCGCTGTCGGAAAGACACGGGATGTTCTGGCGCTCCGCGGGGACTTGCTGGTCACTGACCCCCGCCCCGTGAAAATTAGGGAGGTGTTCGCGCAACTTTGTCGATACATTACGCTGAACAATTTCTCCGGTGACTTTGCTGATCACGTATTTGTCGGGTGTGACTTCGCCGCTCACGATGGCGGAGCCGAGGCCCCAACTGGCTTCGAGGACGACTACCGAGCGGTCGCCGGTGGTGGGGCTGCGCGTGAACATTACGCCGGAGCAGCGGGAATCGATCATTTGCTGGATGACCACGCCCATGGCCAAGGCTTCTTCGGGAATGTTCAGACGGCGGCGATAGGTGACAGATTCGACGCTGTAGAGACTGGCCCAGCATTTGCGGACATGACGGATTATGGAGTCCGATCCTCGGACCCAGAGGTAGGTGTCTTGCAGGCCGGCGAAGCTGGCTTCCGCGCTATCTTCGGAAGTGGCGCTGGAGCGGATGGCGACAGGGCAGGTGGCGTTTTCAGGTACGCGGTCTAATTCTTCGTAGGACGCGGCGATGGCGGACTGTAAATCTTCGGGGAGGGGAGCGCATTCAATTTGGGCGCGAACTTGTTCGCTGAGTTGCACGATAGCGGCGGAGTCTTGCGCGGAGAGTTTGCTTACGGAGAGGCGAATGGAGCCGTGCGGATCGAGGGCGGTGAGAAAGCGCTCGAAGGCGGAAGTGGTGACAACGCAGCCGCCGGGGACGCGGATTCCGGCGCGAACAAGTTCCCCGAGACTAGCACCTTTGCCGCCGACGCTGGAGCGGTCCTGGATGCCAATTTCCGCGAAACGGCTGACGAAATTTAATGCTGCCATGGTGCGGACCTTTCAGTTGCCGGTGCGCTTATTCTGAGCGCATTTGGTTCGACTGCACTTGCGAAAAATTCAATCCAGGATTCGGACGATGCCGCGATTGCCGTCGACGCGCAATCGCTGGCCGGTCTTGATGCGCGTGGTTGCCGAACCGCAGCCGACGACGGCGGGCAGCCCATATTCACGGGCCACGATCGCGGCGTGGGACATGGTGCCCCCGATATCGCTGACGGCAGCCTTGATTTTGCCGAACACCGGACCCCAGCTCGGAGCGGTGACAGGGCAGACGAGGATCTCGCCTTCGCGGATTTGTGCGATATCGTTAACGTTTTTGAGTACGCGGGCAATGCCCTCGACAATACCGGGGGAAGCGGCAAAACCTTTGATTTCCCTGGCGTCCAGCGATGTGGCGCTGCTGGACCAGGTTTCCAAAGTCTCGTTGGTGATGCCCCAGAGCATTTGCAATGCGGGATCGCTGATATCGTCGGGAATGGGTCCGAGAGCCGGCGGAGCGTTCCAATCTTTTAACTTTGCGAGAATGCGTTTGCGTTTCTCAATGATGGGACGCCAGTGGTTGCGGCCGAGCGGCTTGCCGCCACCCGCCCACGAAAGGCTTAAGTCGGCGAGGAGGCTTTCGATTTCCACGTATTGCAGGTGGAAGATGTCGTCGGCCTCGACTAAAACATCTTTGGCGACCAATAGTGCGCCAAAGGTTTTTACTTTCTTGAAGAACAACGTGGTGAACCAGTGTTCACAATAGAATTTGTGGTCTTCGACGAAGGGGAAAACCATGTGGCAGAGGCCGAGCATTTGATCGAAGGCTTGTTGCTCGTCAGGGCTGGAGAGAAGTTCACGGAATTCGCCGATGATGCGGGTGCGCTCTTCTCTTAGTTTTTCCGTGGGACGATCAAGGGAGACGCCCTGGCGGAGTTGTTCGACGTAGCGCGGGAGGGCGGAGAAGGGGACAGAGAGATCGTCGTTCCAGCTGAGGTGGTGGTGATAAAAGCCGTCGCCAGTGGACATATGGAACCACGGTTCGCGGGACTTTTCGAGTTCGGCAAGCCACTTCTGGCCGTTTTCGCCGCGCGTTTGCATGGTCGCTAAAACCTCTTGCGGGTCGCAATCGGCGGTGAAGAGGTCGTCGACGTTGTGTTCGATGGCTTTTTTGGCCAGGCGTTTTAGTTCGTCGTCGGGGCGGAACATCAAGACTTCTATGCCGGCTACCATACGCGCGATGGTCTGGTCGGGCGTTTCCGGGAAAACTTTTTTGCAAAATTGGAAAAACACCATGTACGCGCCGTAGCCAAGCATCAGCATTTCAAAATGGTGGTGCCACATTTTGGAATAAAGTTCGAGGACTCGATGGTATTTTTCCTTGATGTAATGGTTTTCGCCAAGTCCCGTGAAGTTGGTCACATTTTCGATGGGCGCGTGCTCGGGAAGCGTGGGGACTTGGACGGCGGCGATTTCGCGGATCATGTTTTCCATGCGCGTCGTCCATTCGCGGAGGATGCGGTTCCAATTTTCGTAATAGTAGCCGGCGCGCTCCCGGAAAAGTTCGAGGCGACGGCCAATTTCCGCGGGATCGCTGACGGGGTTGGCGGTGATGTATACCCGACCGTTTGCGATGCGGTGCTCGATGCCCATGGTGGTAGGAAAAACGAAGATCCGCGTCGTAAATGCGCCCAGCCCCTCGTACGCGACTTCGCCCGTGATGGCGTCAAAGGCAGGCATGGGCTCGGGGAAGTGCATGGCGTTGTAGAACCAGAAGCGCCGATCGTCTTCCGGCTGAAATTTCGTGTAGTACGGATACATGGATTCCCAGCCTTCGGTCCCGGGGACTTCCGGAATTTGCGAAGGTAGAAGGAAGGTACCTTTGGCGTCAGCGGGCATGCGGCTTCTCCGTGGAGGCGGTCTGCGCATCGGTAGCGGGCGTCACGGGTGGCTGCAGAGAGTAATCCGCCTGTGTTTTCGCGTAGCTCGCGAAAAACTCCAGAGCGTGGGGATTGGCCATGGCGTTGCGGTTGGCGGCTTGGCCGGCGGCGACGCCGAGAAGAATTTTTCTAACCGCAACTTCCAGTTTTTTGCCTGTCAGGGTGACTGGGATTTCGGGAGTTTGCAGGATGCGGTCGGGAACGTGGCGCGGAGAGTATGTGAGTTTGAGTTGAGAGCAGATTTTTTCTTCGAGGGCGGCGTCGAGGTTGTAGCCGGGGTTGAGTTTGACAAAGAGGGGCATGAAGAATTTCTCGCCGGGGAGGTCGAGGTTTACAACGAGGGCATCGTCGATTTCCGGGAGCGTGGCGAGCGCCCGATAAATTTCAGCTGTACCGATGCGAATGCCGTGGCGATTCAGGGTCGCGTCCGAGCGGCCGTGGACGAAGCAGCCGCCGCGCTGGTTGATGCGCAGGAAATCGCCGTGCCGCCAGACTCCGGGAAAGTGTTCGAAGTAGGACTCGCGGTAGCGGCTGCCGCCCGGATCGTTCCAAAAATAAAGCGGCATCGAAGGTAACGGCTGAGTAATTACCATTTCGCCAACTTCGTCGACGACCGGCCGGCCCTGATCGTTAAAGGATTCTATGGCCACGCCCAGAGACCGTGCCTGGATTTCGCCTGCATACACCGGGAGCGTAGGAACGCCGCCGATGAACCCCGTGCAGCAGTCCGTGCCGCCGCTGCCGGTGGCCACCCATAAATCCTGCTTCACGTTGTTGTAGAACCACGCGGTGCATTCCGGGGAGACGGCCGAGCCCGCGGGCATTACCGCGCGAAGATGGGAGAGGTCAAATATCTCACGCGGAACAATTCCGGATTTTTTCATGAGATCGACGTAAGAAGGGCTGGCACCGAAGAAGCTGGCTCGGCAATCCTGCGCAACTTTCCACAGTACATCGGCGGAGGGGTAGGCGGGATGGCCATCGTACAGGACTGGGCAAGTATCGCTGATGGGAAAGCTGGCGAGCATGTTCCACATCATCCAGCCGGAGGTGGTGAAGAAGAAAGCGCGCTCGCCAGGACGGAAATCCATGTGGAAAGTCTGGAGTTTCAGTTGTTCGAGGAGAATGCCGCCGTGGCCATGCACGATGGCTTTGGGGAGTCCCGTGGTACCGGAGGAAAACAGCACCCAGAGCGGATGGTCGAAGGGTACTTGCTCGAATTGGAAGTCGCGAGCGGAGATGGCCGGGTGGTTCATGACGGAATCCCACAGCTCGGATGCTTCGGAAGGAAGCGTAGCGTTTTGCGGATCGAGGTAAGGCAAAAAGATGATCTTTGCCAGTTCCGGGAGAGTAGCGATGAGTTGCGCTACTTCGCTTCTGCGGTCGAAACGCATGCCGCCGTAGCGGTAGCCGTCCACGCAGAAAAGCAATTTAGGAGCTAGCTGCTGAATGCGATCCACGGCGCCGCGCGAGCCGAAGTCGGGGGAGCAGCAGCACCATATGGCCCCCACGGCGGTGGTGGCAAGCATGGCGATCATGGTTTGCGGGATGTTGGGCATGTAGGCCGCGATGCGGTCGCCGGGGCGGATTCCGAAGTTTCGGAGTTGGGTGGCCAGGACACGGACTTGGGTAGCGAAGACTTCCCAGGCAACGGCGGTTAACGGCGTAGTCTCCGTTAGGTAGTAGAAAGCCGTGGTCCCGGGGCGCTCATGGCGCAGGACATGCTGCGCATAGTTGAGGCGGACGCCGGGAAACCAACGGGCGCCGGGCATGGCTCGGCTTGCCAGAACTCGCTCGGGTTTGGCCGACGATTGTACTGAACAGTAATCCCATATCGCCTGCCAAAAGCCTTCGATGTCGGTCACCGACCATTGCCACAGGGAAGCGTAGTCGGCAAAGCGCTTTCCGCGCTGTTCAGCCAGCCAGGTTGTGAATTTTGCTATGTTGGTTTGGCCCGCTTGGGCGGGCGTGGGACTCCACAGCAATTCGCCTTCGCGAATGGGAGGGGCGGTGGGCGTGACTCGGTCTTGAGACTGGATCATTTTTTTAGCGCCGCGCGAGGGAGCGCAGAATACCCGCGATATTTGCCGCGGTCAAGTTTCGTGTTTGGGAGCTGTTCATTTTTGTTTATCGAATGAGTGCTCCACGGCGCATCGCACCCGGGAGCGGGACGCTCAGATTCTGCTCGCTTTCATTTCTTGGGCGATGAATTCGGCTTGGCGCAAGGCTAGTGCAACGATCGTCAGCGTGGGGTTGGCGCAGCCCGGAGTGCTGATCGCGCTACCGTCGGACATAAAAAGATTGGCGATATCGTGGCTTTGCCCGTGTTTGTTACTGACCCCGTCTTCCGGACGCACACTCATGCGCGCCGTGCCCAGATTGTGCGTGGCCGGGGGCGTGGGCCCCATCACCGTTTGCCTGGCGCCAACGGCTTCGAACAATTTTGCCATTTGTTGACGCGCGTGCTGCCGCATGGCTTGATCATTCGGATGTTCGTCAACGTGCACGTTGGGAACCGCAAGGCCGTAACGGTCTTTAACCGCGGAATTCAGCGTGATGCGATTTTCCGCGCGCGGCAAATCTTCCCCGTTGATGAACATGCCGGAGATGTTACGGTAATTTTCCATGATGGCTGCAAAATCGCGACCCCACCCGCCGGGAAGGCCGACCAACGGGAAGGTTGGCAGATCTAGCGCGCACAGTTCCAGTCGATAACCACCGGCGAATCCACGCGCGGAATTATGGATCGCTTCGTCTTCGATCACACCCGCTAAAGTTGCGCCACGCCAGGAATAAACCGGGTTTTCAAAAATACCCCAGACGAAGCCGGTAATTTGGTGGCAATAGTTCCGCCCGACTTGATCCGACGAATTCGCAAGGCCGCGGGGGAATCGCGGCGAGTCCGACAGCAGCAATAACCGGGCGGATTCGATGGCGTTGCCTGCGACGCAAACGACGCGCGCTTTTTGGCGCTGTTCGATATCTTTTGGGTCGCGATAGACGACCGCGTTGACGCGACCGCGCTTGTTATGCTCGATCCGCACACAGGTGGATTGCGCCCGCAGATCGAGATTGCCGGTGGCTTCGGCACGGGGAATTTCCGTATACAGGGTGCTCCATTTCGCCGCCATCTTGCAGCCCTGCACACAGAAGCCTTGCTGGATGCAGAAACCGCGCCCATCGTGGGCGCGCGAATTGATAGCCATATGCCCGGTGTGAACCTTCTTGTAGCCGAGCGCTCGCGCTCCCGCGTACATTATTTTGAAATTATTGGACGCCGGTAAACCGGGCATGCCGTTGCGGCGCGTTACGCCCATGCGATCTTCCGCCATCTCGTAGAAAGGCTCGAGTTCTTCGAGAGTGATCGGCCAATCTATCAGCGAGCAGTTGGCCACGCCGCCATAAGTTGATTTAGCGCGCATTTCCCAGGCTTGCAAGCGCGGGGCGGAGGCTGTCCAATGCACGGTGGTTCCACCGACGGTCTTGCAATGCCACGCCGGCATGGCCGGAAAATCGCGCGCCACCCCCCAGTCTCCGCTTTGCGTGCGATTGTCGAGCCAGGTAAGCTGCTGAAAAGCCTCCCCAGGAATTTGCGAAAAGGTTTCCGTGCTTTGTCTTGCACCCGCTTCCAGCAAAACCACTTTTATTCCGCGGCGCGTGAGTTCGTGCGCCAGCGTGCCGCCGCCGGCGCCAGAACCGATGATAACCACGGCGTTTTCATCTTGATGGGAAATGCTGTGCGTAATGCCGAGCATTCTTTCTGGACTCCGATTCATCCGCTGATGGGAAGCGGCCCGCTGTCTTCCGGGGGAACGTCGGGCAGCCAGTGGAGGTCGTTGAACCCGCGCAACAAATAGCCGCCCTTGGAAAAGGCTTCGCCTTCGTAACCGAAATAAGCGTAGGCGACAGGACTGGCGTACAGGTACTGGACTGTTTTCAGGCGCATGGTTTGGAAAAAAGTCGTAGCTTCAATTTTCTTTAACGCAGCCACGCGCTGGGCTTCGGGAAGGCCGGCAAAATCTTGTGGCATTTCTTTCACGCCGACTTGCAACAGGTGCAAGATGCTTTCGTCCTTTTGCGCTTCCCGGTCGATGGCTTGAATCACCTGCGCGTAGGCCACATCGTCCAGTTTGTCGTGCGGAAAAAGCGAGCGGGCCATGGCCGCCAACGTTGCACCGTCGGCGCTGCTCAGTGCCCTGAGATCGATCACCCAAGTTCGGGACTGCGCAATTGCCGCTAGCGGGCTGCCGGCAACGACTAATCCGGTGAGCAAACCCGTGGTAGCTTTCAGCAATTGGCGACGGTCGAGCGATTCCGCAGCGATGATCATTTGGGCCTAGGCGCTTTCAAATGGGTAGTGACGCCGTGTGTGTTGCACGGAAATCCATTTCACCGTGGAAAATTCTTCCAGTGCCCACCGGCCGTTTAGCCGCCCAGTACCGGAAGCTTTTTCGCCCCCGAATGCAACCAGCGGCTCGTCGTTCACCGTGCCATCGTTGATATGAATCATGCCGGAGTCCATTTCCTTCGCTAGCTCCGCGCCAGATTCGACATTTTTGGTGATGATCGCGCCGGTCAGGCCAAAGGGACTGTTGTTCGCGATGCGCACGGCGTCTGACGGTGTGTCGAAGGGCATGACGCACACGGCGGGGCCGAAGAGTTCGTTTTGTGACAGCCACATGTCTTCGTGGACATCGGCGAAAACCGTCGGCGAGACTAGATTACCGGTGACCCTCCCGCGCAGCGCAACTTTGCCGCCCTCGTCGATTCCCTTCTGTATTTGCTGGTCGAAAGTTTCCACTTGTTTGCGATTGATCAGCGGACCGATCTCCGTTTGCGGATCCCGTGGGTCGCCGGACTTCAACGCGGCAACGCGCGCTATAAATTGTTTTAGAAATTCATCATAGACGCCGCGTTGCACCAGAATGCGGTTGGCGCACATGCACACCTGGCCTTGATGCATGAAGCGGCTGAAAACCGCGGCGTTCAGCGCCAACGACAAATCGGCATCGTTCATAACGATGAGCGCGCTATTCCCGCCGAGTTCGAGGACCGCGCGCTTGAGGTGGCGGCCCGCAACCTCGCCGATATGCCGGCCTACACTTTCCGATCCAGTGAACGAAATCACGCGAGGAATGGGATGCACGACGAACGCGTCGCCAACCTCTGCAATATCGGCGACCACCACGTTCAGAAGCCCTTTTGGCAAACCGGCCTCTTCGAACACTTTCGCAATTAGTGTCCCACCGCTGATGGGCGTGTCGTCGTGAGGCTTCAGAACCACACCGTTCCCGGCCCCCAACGCCGCCGCGACCGAGCGCATGCTCAGAATAAAAGGAAAATTGAAAGGACTAATTACGCCCACCACGCCAACCGGCACGCGATACAGGCGGTTTTCCTTGCCCGGAATCGGCGAAGGGAAGATTTCCCCTGTCATGCGTACGGGATAGGTGGACGCCTCTTTCATGGATCCTTTCACCAGCAGGATCTCCACGAACGCTTTCAGCCGCGTGCCGCCAACTTCTTCCACAATCAATTCCGTAACGTCCGATTCGTTGTTTTCGAACCATCTCAGGGCCTTTTCGAGGATAGCTCTCTTCTCGAAGGCATTTACCCCATCCCATACTTTTTGCGCCTCGGCTGCGGAACGATAGGCCGCGTCAATGTCCGCGACGCTGGCCAGCTTAAACTTCGCGATTGGCGTTCCGTCATAGGGATTGATGTCCTCAAGCACTTTGTTGCTTGAACCATCGCGCCAAAGCCCACCGATGTATTGCTGATTCAGATTGTTCAACGGATTCAAAGTCCACCCATGTTAGGAACTCGTTTTCTAAACGCCGGGGCAAATATTTCAAAAAAAGCCGGCGTGGAAACGATTTACCACACGACTCGCGAACGGTGTCAAGACAAATCGCATGCGCGGGAAGCAAATCCGAGGGCTGTCGACAATGTTTTGCAGCGGCCTATTAATAGATACATTTAAAAAAACTTGCCGTTATTGTTGGCAGAAAACCACTAGTACCGCTGCGCCGGTGCAATCGTCTTCGCGGCTTATGGTATAACCCTAGACTTCGCGCCGGAACGGCGGCGATTCGTTGTGACGTGCAATCTGGAGGGCGGGCTAATGGGCCGAATTTTGCCGTATCGCGAGTTCTTGCCGGGAACGCAGCCGAATTATTTGCATTCGCCGTATGTTTCGTCCCTGCGGCGCTCGCCGACCAAGCCGTTGGTGCGCGTCCCGCAAACTCTTTCAGAAATTACCGGGCCGAGTTGGGGGGCGAAGGACGTCGTCGCAGGAGCTTGCGATTTGACCAACAGGCATTCCGGCAGCCCAATCGGTCCGCGCATCGTGGTGAGCGGAAGCGTGATGGACGAAGACGGCCGTCCACTGGCGAGTACTCTCGTGGAAGTGTGGCAAGCCAATGCCGCGGGAAGATATCTGCACCACAGCGACCGGAACAGCGCACCGCTCGATCCCAACTTTACCGGCGAGGGCCACACGCTCACGGATTCGCAAGGGAGGTACCGCTTTGTGACCATTCGTCCCGGGGAATATCCTTGGGGCAATCATCACAACGCCTGGCGACCCGCGCATATCCACTTTTCTCTGTTTGGACCGGCGTTTGCCACCCGCCTCGTCACGCAGATGTATTTTCCCGGCGATCCCTTGCTGGCTTTTGACCCGATTTTCAATTGCACGGCGAACGAAGAAGCGCGCAATCGGTTGATTTCACGCTTCGATTGGGAAACCACGTTGCCCCGCGAGTCGCTGGGCTATCGCTTTGACATTGTGCTGCGCGGCCGTCACGCCACGCCGATGGAAGAGGCCGACCGGCACCAGGAGTAAAGGAATTTTGCGATGAAGCTTCGGGCGAGCACATGGCAAACGGTTGGTCCATTTTTCAGCATCGGCATGAAGCATCGCTATCTCGCGGATATCGCCGGCGCAGACGCTGCCGGCGAGCGCATCGCCGTCGCCGGGCGCGTTTTGGACGGCGACAAAGCGCCCATCTCCGACGCCGTGCTCGAAATCTGGCAGGCCAATGCCTACGGAAAATACGCGCACTCGGAGGACGCGCAAGATAAGCCCCTCGATCCAACCTTTTTGGGTCATGGCCGCATTCCCACCGATATTGATGGCGCATTCGCGTTCACGACCATCAAGCCTGGCTCGGTGGATTTGCCGGATGGGCGTCCGCAGGCGCCCCACTTGGTTGTTGGTCTGATGATGCGGGGGTTGTTGCGCCGCTTGACCACCCGGATTTATTTTCCCGGCGAGCCGCTGAATGAGAGTGACGAAATCCTGCAACGGGTGGATCCCGCGCGCCGCAAAACATTGCTGCTTGCTCCGCATGCCGCGCGCACCGGTCACTTTCGCTGGGACGTACAGATGCAGGGCGAAGCGGAGACCGTGTTCTTTGACTTCTAGAATCGCGCCGAGCGCTTTGCGCCGTTTCCTGCGTGGGTTACGTTCAGGAGTCTCGAAACGGAGTTGCTTGGAATTTGCGTCTGGGAGTCACTTGTGATTGATGCGTCCGAAGAGCCGTTGCGCCGCGAACCCGCCGCGCAGTCCGATTGGAAGCGCATTGCCGCGAGCAGCGAGTTTCGCAGTGTTCTGGCCGCCAGACGTAGATTCGTGATTCCTGCCTTCGCGTTTTTCGTCGTCTACTACATCCTGCTGCACATTTTGGTCGGATTTGCTCCGCGTCTGATGTCCACTAGGGTCTTGGGTGTCATCACCCTGGCGTACGTGTTTGCCCTTTCGCAGTTCGTCGTCGGAGGCGTCGTTGCCGTCTTGTATCTCAAAGCGTCTGCCCGGCTCGACGCGCTGATTGAAACGTTGCTCAAAAATCAGTGCGGCCCGGACCGGAGTAGCGAGTGAGCGTATCTCTGGCAGTATTTCTTTCTTTCGTGGCCGCAACCCTGGCGATTACCCTCTGGGCGGCTCGTCGCTCTAGTGGTTCGACGGCCTACTTCGCCGCCGGTCGCAATATTACTGCGTGGCAAAACGGATTCGCGGTCGCCGGCGATTTTATGAGCGCCGCATCCTTCCTGGGGGTCGTCGGATTGATTGCCCTGCAGGGCCTTGACGGCTTTCTCTACGCCGTTGGCGGTTTCATTGCCTTCGTCACCATTCTGCTGCTCGTCGCCGAACCGCTGCGTAACGCCGGAAAATATACCTTCGGCGATATCGTCGCCTATCGCTTCCGGCCGCGTCCGGTACGGGCCATGGCCGTCGTGAGCACACTCACCGTGGTTACGTTCTATATGATCGCCCAAATGGTGGGTGCTGGAGCGCTGGTACAACTTCTCCTCGCCAATTCCGGGGTCAGTTTCAACATCGCCGTTGTCGCCGTCGGCATCCTCATGATGGCCTACGTGATTTTCGGCGGCATGTTGGCCACCACCTGGGTGCAAATCGTAAAGGCCATGCTGTTGCTGACCTGCACCGTCGCACTATCGATTCTGGTCTTGCGGCATTTCCATTTTCGATTGACCGAATTCTTCTCCGCCACGAATGCCATCGCGTATCACCTCAACGGGCAACTGCTTACCCGCGACTTCCTGGTTCCCGGATTGCGCTATGCCCGCCCGCACGGCGCCCTCGATTTGATTTCTTTAGGCATCATTTTCATCTTTGGCACCGCCGGCGCGCCGCATGTGCTGGTCCGTTTTTACACCGTGCCCGACGGCAAAACAGCCCGCAAAAGCGTGGTTTGGGCCATGACTCTCATCGGCAGCTTTTTTGTGATGACCTCGCTCCTCGGCTTCGGAGCCGCGGCAATTTTAGGACCCGATTACATTCAGAGTCATGGCGGCACGAACATGAGTGGCCCGCTGCTGGCCAAGGTCTTGGGCGGGGACATTTTTCTGGCATTTGTCTCGGCGATTGCCTTTGCCACGATCTTGGCCGTGGTTGCGGGGCTGACCATCAGCGCGTCCACTTCCTTCGCGCACGACTTCTGGGTAAACGTTGTTCACAGCGGCACCGAGCGGCGCCCCGCCGAAACCGTCTTGGTGGCGAGAATCGCCGCACTGGCCGTTGGTATTTCTGCCATCCTGGTCGCCATCGCGTTAGGGCCCGGAGCCAACGTCGGGATCCTGGCCACGTTGGGAATGGCCGTTGCCGCCTCCGCAAATTTTCCCGTGATCGTTCTGTCCCTTTTTTGGCGCCGTTTCAACACCCTCGGCGCCATCGCCGGATTGTGCGGCGGGCTGCTCGCCACCATCGCCTTGATTCTCGTGAGTCCAACAGTCATGGGCGTCGATGCCGCGTACGTGCCGGGTGGCGCCCACCACTTGATCCAAATGCGCGCTTGGTTTCCGCTAGAGAATCCCGGCATCGTAAGCGTTCCTTTTGGCTTTCTGGCAGCTATCGCAGCAACGGTTCTCAGTGGCGAGCAAAGCTCCGGAGAAAAGTTTGACGAACTCCTGGTTCGTTCGAACACTGGACTGGGCGCGGAAAAAGCGGCGATCCATTAACACACTCCTCGTCGCTCCACCCCCGGCGTTCCGCCGTCCTCAGTTCACCGATAATCCGGCGGATTCACCGATTGGTCCATCCCCATGCACTTTTCGCCGCCGCGGGCGATCGCCACGCTGATGAGCCACGGCTTGGGCGAATCGAAGGCCTCTCGCAATGCCGGCGCGAGTTCTTCGGCGCATGCGACGTTGCGTGCGTTCATGCCATAGCCTTCGGCAATCTTCACGATATCGATTGCCGGCAAATCCATTCCCGGCACATTGCGCCCCACCTTCGTGAAATCACAAAAGCTTTTTAGCGCGGTGTAGTCACCGTTGCGCAGTACGATAAAAATCACAGGTGCAGTTTCCTGTACCGCGCTCCACAGCGTCTGGATCGAATATTGAACCGAACCGTCGCCCACCGGGCAAACCACTCTCCGTTCCGGATGCGCAATCTGCACACCTACCGCGGCGGGCAATCCAAAGCCGAGGATCCCCGAGCGCACCGAATAAAACGAGCCCGGGCCATCCAGCAAAATGTGCTTGTCCAGGTCGCCCTTTGAAGAAGGACATTCTTCGCAGACAATCGCGTCGCGAGGCATCGCTTTGTTCAGTTCGCTGAACAAGTATGCCGCCGTCATGGGGTTTCCCCTAGCCACTTCGGCCAAAACAATCTGTTCCGCGCTCCGCCTGCTCGCTTTCTTTTTTGTGCGCTCGCGCAAGACTCTGGCGGCCTCGGCAATGTTTCCCACAATGCTTGTCCCGGCGAGCGCCGCGGCGGCATTCTCTGGCGAATTTGTAATTTGAAAAAGCTTCGTTCCCGCGCCGATGGCCGCTCCAGGCACATGCGCGTAATAAAGAAAAATCGGCGCGCCTAGCACCAACACTACGTCGTAGCTCGCCAGTTGATCCGCAAGCGGCTTGCGCGCCGGTAAAAGGTTCCCAGAAAATTGCCGGTGCGTCCTCGGGAAGGCCCACCGTGAAGCGATGGGCTCCTGATATACATCCGCGCCAATATGCTCCGCGAGCGCGATTACTTCATTCCAACCGTGGTCTTCTTCGGCCTGCGCGCCGATCACCAGCGCAGGTTGTCTGCTGGCGTCGAGCGCACGCGCCACGCCTGCAAGCGCAAGCGGATCGGCCAACACGCGGTGATTTGTATCGCGTACGGCAACCGTGTCGCAGGCTTGACCCCAGTCGTCCATGGGAATCGAAATAAATACCGGTCCCATCGGCGGCTGCATCGCCAGGTAATATCCACGCGCGATCGCGGCTGGTACGTCTTGCGCGCGCAATGGTTCACAGGCCCATTTTGTATACGGCTTCACGATATCAACCGCGCGGCTCACCAGAAACGGTTCGGCAAGTATCTGCCGCCGGTCCTGCTGTCCGGTGGTCATCACCATCGGCGCGTGGCAATAGTAGGCGTCAACGAGAGCGGAAAGGCCATTTCCCACGCTGGCCACCGAATGCAAGTTCACGAACGCCGCTTGGCCGCGCGCCATAGCGAATCCGAGGGCCATTCCTGCCGCCGAGCGTTCGTGTAATCCAAGGACATACTTGAAATCGCCGGGCAGATCGCGAAGAAAAGGTAATTCTGTGGAGCCCGGATTGCCGAAAATCGTTGTCATGCCCGTGGCCCGCAGCACTTCGTAAGTGGCTTCCCGAACCGTGGTTGAACTCATGGGTTCTCTTTCCATCAAAACGCAAATTGCAATTGTTATATCATCTTGCCGTTTTTCGTGTTTTGTTTCGCACTGCCTTTACGGGGCAGTCCGGAACCAGGAATCGTCGGAGGCCAATGTCCTTGAAAATATGTATCGTGGGCTGTGGCGCGCTAGGCAGTGTGATCGCTGGACATCTCGCGCGCGTCGAAGGACTCGAAGTCTTCGCATTTGACGTCAACGAAGAGCACACGCGAACCATCATGGCGCGCGGGTTGCAGCTCAGTGGCGCCGCGAACTTCACCGCTAGAATCACCGCCACGACCAAGCCTTCCGAAATTCCCCCCTGCGTTTTTGGCATTTTTGCCACCAAGGGTGCGCATACGCGTCGCGCTGTCGGGCAGACCGCGCATATCTTTGCCGGGGCCGCCGCAGTGTGCTCGGTGCAGAACGGTCTTGGCAATGAGGAAATCATCGCCGAGCGCATCGGTAACGTGGTTCGCGGCGCGACCACCATGGCGGCGCACATGATCGCGCCCGGTCATGCGGGATTCGAGTTTTACAGCGAACTATGGATCGGCCCATTCGAACATTCTGCGACCCCTTTCCCCAACGTTGCCCAGCTCGCTGATCTTTTGCATCGCGCCGGACTGCGCGTCGTCCCCTTGCGAGACGCTCGCGGCGCGCAATGGACAAAACTGATTTTTAATTCCGCGGTCAATCCCGTCGGCGCTCTCACCCTTTTGCATCATGGCGCCGCCACGCGCTTTCCGCCGACGGCCGCGCTGTACGAGGCGTTGCTCCAGGAAGGCGAACGCGTCGCCGCCGCGCTGGGCATCGCCCTGCATGGCGATCCGCGCAAAATGGTCGCCGAAGGCGCCAACGCCCCCGGTAAGCGCAACGTGAGCATGCTCATGGATGTATTTGCAAAACGCCCAACGGAAATTGATTTCGTCAACGGCGCTATCGCCGACGCGGGGGAAAAACTCGGCGTACCGGTTCCGTTGAATCGCGCCGTCTGGCAGTTGCTAAAAGGATTGGAGCACTCCTGGACCGACCCGGGCTAATCGTGCCCTCAGTGGATCCGCGTGCCATCGACCTTCACCCGAAATAACACATACGGTCTCTTGCGCAGATCCTTTCCGTAATTAAAGGGTGGTTGCCGCTCGATCTGATTCACGGTGAAGTACAAGTATCCGTCGGCGGCCAGCGACAATGTGTCCGGCCACAACACCCGTGGATCATGGACCAGCGTCTCTATCTCGCCATCCGCCCTTCTTCTGCGAATCGCATTGTGCTCGTAGTCGCTCAGATACACGCGGCCCTGCGCATCGGATTCCATCCCATCTCCGGCACCACCCTTTTCGCCCAAATCTTTCACCGTGGCCGCGACCTCCGTATCGGACCGATTTCGGTCCGCCAGCGCATCCACACTAACGCTGAAAAGATGTCGGCTCGTTAGCGGGCTGTAGTACAGCGTTTTTCCGTCCGGGCCAATCGCGATGCCATCCGCACCCACCGCAAATCGCGCTGGCGCTTGCCCCGGCAACCGCAATGCCAGTATTTTTCCTTCCACCACAGGCAGAAAGGCGGCGTCGGCCTTCGTCGACGGATGATCGCTGAGCCGCCGCCAACTCGTCCCGGAACCCAGGTCGACCACGATGATGCCGTTTGGCCCCGCGGAGCTGGAATCCGTAATGAACGCCATGCCTTGTGTTCCGCGGCGCAAATCGAAACGCACATCGTTCACATAGCTGGATTGCAAAACCACATCCGGCGGAAAAATAATCTTCGTCGCGATTTTATTCGTCCCCAGCTCCACGGCAATCAGCTTTGGCCCGCCTTCTGCCACCGGCCCGAACGCTATACTCCCCGTATCCAGAATCCAAAGATATTTGCTCGCGGGATCCACGACCACGCTTTGCACCGACACGAGTTTCTCCGCCAGGGAATCACCCGGCTGGTAGTGGTTGATCTCCGCCGAAGGATAGGGAACCATCTTGCCGTTTTTGATTTCCGCCACCGTGTTTTCCACAGCGTCGCCCCAGCGAGGAAAATTCACGAATACCCGTCCGTCATTCGCGACAGTTACTCCGGTGGGCATCGCGCCGGGAAATGTCGCCACCGCTTCGAGGTCGCCAATTGGTGCATCTTTGGCGATTTCCTGGCTGACGCTAGGGGCAGCCAACAGCGCCAAAACCAGCAACCCCGGGATCCCTTTCATCATCGTTATCCTTCCAAAACCTCTGCTTTTCGCACCACAACTCTAGCGTTTCTTCACTACCGCAGCTTCCCGTCCATTCGCATTCGAAGATCCCTCATGTTCCGTAAGTTTGTATACGCGCCGCACCGATTCCAGCAGCGACAGCACCGACGGCGACTCCTCATCCTTCCGCCAGGCCACGTACACTTCGATCTTGGCGTCCGGTTCATTCAGCCGCAGGGACGCAAGTTCGATGCCGTGTACGGAGCGGTTTACCGTTCCTCCCGCGCCCACGAAAATCGCTTTGCCCGCCGCGATCATGATCGCCCCGGCTTCTTCGTGCGCCTCTACATGCGTCACCGTGAGCTGCGGCGTGAATCCATTGCGGCTGTATAACCCCAGAATTTTGTCGTACAGCCCGGTCGATAGGTTGCGGTCGAACAGGATCAGCGGCTCCTCGGCCACTTCCCGGAGGCGCACGGACCCTCGATTTGCCAGGCGATGCGTTTTCGGCAGAACCACCACGAACTCTTCTTCGAACAGCAATTCGCAATTCAAGTTCATGCGGTCGATCGGAGGACGCAGAAACCCCACGTCGATTTCGCTCTTCACTAGCGCATCATTCTGCTGCGCGGAAAACAGATCCTTGCACTCCATGTCGATTTCCGGCAGTTGGTTCCGAAGGTCGAATACCACCTTGCTGACCACGCCGCCGAGCCCGGAGGCGATGCCGATGCGCACGCTGCCCGATTCGCCCTTTTGCGCCCTGCGCGCCACCTGCCGCGCGTGTCCCGCCAGTACGATGAGTCTTCTGGCCTGTTCCAGAAAGGCGATTCCGCCTTTGGTAAGCTCTACGCGCTGTTTGTTGCGCAACAGTAGCGTCACCCCCAGCTCCTCCTCCAGCTGCCGGATCTGCCGGCTTAGCGGCGGCTGCGCGATATGCAAATGCTCCGCGGCCTTGCGGAAATTCAGGTGCTCGGCAACCGCAATGAAGTAGCGAACGTGACGTAGTTCCACGGGACGCGATTCTACATCACTTCCAGAATTATCGGCCTCCACAGGAATGCGTAGTTCCAACGCCATAGGGGCCGCAATTCCTTTTGCACTTCGCTCGTCTCTAAACGCTCCGCGATGTCCGCATCCTCGATCGCGTCCAGTGATTCCGTGAAACTAATTAAGTATCACGCCTATCCGCAAGATGTATTGGACACCATTTCCTGACGCTTCTATCGTCAGCACAAATTTCGATACTTCGCATCTCTATTTCGGCGAGGCTCGAATCCTCCATACCCAAGGGACGGCGTTCGGTGCGGATTCCAAACCCGGAAGTGGTGCTCCCGGCGAAATTTGACGGAGTTACTTTGTCGCTGCTTTTCTGCCGCGGCATAAGTTTTGGCACGATGGCCTTCGAGGAAATAATCCGCTAGCGCTCAGGAGGGATTTGTGGCAAAGCGCGTGACACTGCTTGCGATTTTGTTTGTTGTGGGGTTCGCTCTTTCCGTTCCTCGAGCGTCCGCTCAAGCCGGACTAACCTATGCCCGCCTGAGTGGCACGGTTACCGATCCCGCCGGCAGCAGCGTCCCCAACGCGGCCGTGAAACTCCGCGAACTGGACACCAACCTCGAGTACTCCGCTAATGCCAACGAAAGCGGCTACTACGTGCTCCCTAACCTGCCGCCGGGACACTACGAACTGACCGTGGCCCATGCGGGATTTGCTACCGCTCTGCAAAAAGGCGTGGTGCTCTCGGTGGGCCAGACCGCCTCTATCGATATCGCGCTAAAGGTCGCCACGGCCACCGACACTGTTACGGTTACCACTGAAGTCCCGCCGGTGGAGTCCACGCGCACGGAAATCAGCCAGGTCATCGAAACTCCGGAAATTCAGGCGCTCCCCACGGCTACGCGCCAGTTCATTGATTTCGCGCTATTGACTCCCGGCGTGGCCGTTGGCCGCACCAGTTTGCAATCCACCTTCACCGAGCCCGAAGTCACGCGTATTTCCTTCGGCGGCATGCGCGACCTCAGCAATGCCGTCACTGTCGACGGGGCCGATTACATCAATTCCGCCACTGGCTCGCAGCGTTCCACTCCTCCGCAAGAGTCGGTTAATGAGTTCCGCGTCGTCAATAACAGTTTCGGAGCGGAGTATGGCCGTGCTCTCGGCGGCATCGTGAACGTAGTCACCAAATCCGGCTCCAACGATTTCCACGGGTCGCTGTACGGCTATCTGCAGAACAACGACGCTGACGCCCGCACCCTCCTGACTCTCCCGCAATTCGACGCCTATCGCCGCGGGCAGTTTGGTGCCACGATCGGCGGCCCGATAAAAAAAGACAAGACCTTTTTCTTCGCGAACTACGAAGGCCAGCGCTTGGGAGAATCCCCCACGTACCC
>Ga0181537_10000828_pt1 | contig 28835 bp, 31 predicted proteins | sample PEATcosm2014_Bin_39_FD_119765 | JGI IMG/M metagenome (GOLD analysis project Ga0181537, IMG submission 119765) | Peatland microbial communities from MTU Mesocosm Facility, Houghton, MI, USA - PEATcosm2014_Bin23_10_metaG | ecosystem: Environmental > Terrestrial > Soil > Wetlands > Peat | place...
CGCCCAACTCGAACAACTCAAACACGAAGAATGCGACAGCGGACAAGGCTTCCTCTTCGCAAAACCACTCAACACCGAAGCCATCACCCACTTCCTAAACCGAAACCACATCAAAGTCTGAGCTGACGTGGCTCCCGCGCGGGCAAGCAGCTTCAGCCGAGTTTGGCCAGCCGCGCGCTTTCATTATGATCCCAAGGATGGAAATCTACGTGGACTTTGCCAGCGTACCTCCGAAGACCACACTGCGCGACCCGGAGGATTTCAGCAGTTTCAAGGTTGTCGTCGACCAGCCCGAGCACGCCTTCGTGGCTGTTGACGACCTTGCGAGGATGGCCGGTTCGCGCGCCGACGATCCCGCCTGGCGCGAGCAACTCGACGGCATGCTCGGGTACGCGCGTTCGAAGGGCTGGACCCGTGATGCAGACGGGGCGATTCAGGCCCATGTGGAGTGGCGGGCCTGATCTGGCGCACCGTGCGGTGAGACGCTGCCAGCTCTGACCCGGCTCTGGTCGCGAGCCGTTAGGCGTCGCCGAAACCGAAGCCCTCCCCAACGTAGGCGGGAATTTGATGGCCCATCCGGCGACGTTTCGTCTCCAGGTAGGCAACGTTCTCTTGGGTGACGCGGGGCGGCAGGGGGACGCGTTGGATGATCTCGATGCCATAACCCTCGAGGCCGGTGCACTTGGCAGGATTGTTGGTGATCAGCCTAACCTGGTGGACGCCGAGACCGGCAAGCATCTGCGCACCGATGCCGTACTCCCGGTCGTCGACCGGCAAGCCCAGCTCAACGTTTGCATCGACCGTGTCGAAGCCTGCATCCTGTAAGTTGTATGCCTCGAGCTTATGAGCGAGTCCTATGCCCCGGCCCTCATGCCCGCGCAGATAGACCACTGCACCGCGCCCCTCGGCGGCGATCATCGCCAGCGCATCGTCGAGCTGACTACCGCAGTCGCACCGTTCCGACCCGAAGACGTCACCCGTGAGGCACTCACTGTGGACCCTAGTCAACACAGGCTCTGCGGTTCGCAGGTCACCGAGCGTTAGGGCCATGTGCTGTGTGCCGTCGACCAATGACTCCCAAGCCTGACCCGTGAATGCTCCATGGCGCGTAGGCACGCGCGCCACGGCGCGGGCCCGAACTAGCCGCTCGGAGCGCATCCGATAGCGCACCAGGGCTTGTACCGAGGTCATGGCAAGGCCGTGCTCGACCGCGAGCGCCTCAAGCTCCGAGCGACTGGCCATACCGACCTTGTCAGGAGCCACCACCTCGCAGAGTAGGCCGACTTCGGTCCGCCCGGCCAGTCGCGCCAGGTCGACAGCGGCCTCGGTGTGCCCCGCCCGTGTGAGCACGCCGCCACGACGCGCGCGTAGCGGGAAGACGTGTCCGGGACGTACGAAGTCACTGGCACCGGCCGAGTCGTCGGCCAGCGCGCGGATCGTCGCCGCACGGTCGGTCGCAGAGATCCCGGTGGAGATGCCGTGGGCGAGATCCACAGATACGGTGAATGCGGTCCTGTGAGCCTCCTCGTTGCGGACGACCATCGGCGCCAGGTCCAGATCGTCAGCACGCTGGCCCGTCAGCGGCACGCAGAATAGGCCGGAGGTGTGTTCGAGGAAGAAGCGAAGGATGGCGGGCGTCACGGCCTCGCCGGCGACGATCAGGTCGCCCTCATTCTCACGAGCCTCATCGTCGGTGACGATGACGATCTCTCCGCGTGCTACTGCGTCGATCGCCTCCTCAACAGTGGTCCGCATCTCAAGAGTCTAGCACAAAATGTAGCGAACGTTACATATAATCTAGGGCTCGACGCAGCGGTTGCGTTGACGGCCCAGGCAAGTGATCTCGGCCTCGATAAGGTCGCCCGGTTGCAGCCATCGGTTGCCGTGGCTTCCGGCATTACCGGCTGGCGATCCGGTAAGCACCATGTCGCCAGGAGCGAGCGGAGTAGCACGCGAGGCGTAGGAGACGAGTCTGGCGACCCCGTGGATCATGTCCGCGGCCAGTTCATCCTGCATCACCTCACCGTTGACGCTGAGCGTCAAGCGGAGGGCAGCGGGGTCACCCACCTGATCCCGCGGGACCAGAAGCGGGCCGGTCGGGAACCACGTTGGACGGCACTTGGCCATCAGAAAGTCCGTCATCGGCAGGTTGGGACGGAACTGCATGTCGCGACTCGTCACGTCGTGGCAGATTGTGAATCCCGCCACGTGGTCCATCGCATCGGCCTCCGCCACGGAGTCGGCTGCCCGACCGATCACCGCTGCGATCTCGATTTCCCAGTCGTGGTGGGTCCCGGGCCCCCACAGCGTGATGTCGTCATGAGCACCTGACAGCGCGCTGGGCAGCCCCAGGAACATGAATGGATCCTCACGGCTGAGGGTCCGGGCCGCCTCGTCGGCGGCGCTCAATACGGCCTCGTCGGGGCGCGTGTCGCCCGTCCTGCGCATGGCTGCGAAGGCCATCTCCCGCACATGCTTCGCGTAGTTGGCGCCCGCGCATAGGATCTGGCGCGAGGCCACCGGCGCCAGCGGGCGCACGTCCCTGAACGGCACCCCTTCGCTCGGCCCTTCTGCGGCGATCTCGCCCAGCCGCTCGAGTGTCTCGTCCCACTCCTCGAGCAGAGTGAGAGTCGTGGTGTCAGGCCCGAGCCTGGGGCGAAGGTCGATTACGGTCTCCTCAACTACCAGCCCGGGGTAGGCATCGCCGTCAGGGCCGACGAAGGTGCCGACACCGTACCGCGTCATGCCAGACCGCAAGCGCGCGCGTGTGGCAGGGTGCTCACCCGCAGGTGCAGGGGGTGAGACATCAGCCGACCTCGGGACGTAAGGCGCCCTCGGGCATCGGGATGTCGGGGATCGGGTCGGGAAGGAACTCACCGCTGTAGGCCCGGGCGTGGAGATCCTCGAACGACGCGCCAGCGGCACGCGCCGCGATCATAGGTTCGGGATCGACGAACACGCCTAGCGGATTCTCGTGAAACGCGGGGTCCGTACGCATCCAGTGCTGCGAGGCATCCCATGAGCCGAAGTTGTCGACCTGGAGCTCCAGTGCGTTTTTGTCGGGGTCGTAGTAGTAGAAGGACGTCGTCATGCCGTGATCGAAACAGAGGAACGGGGTCACGCCGGCCTCGCGCAACCGTACATAGCTCTCAAGGAGACCGTCGATCGTGGCGTACTCGAACGCTATGTGGTGCAGGCCGACCTCGAGCTCGCGGTCGGCTTCATCGCGGAACTGCGGGAATGCGAGCAACGCGATGCGGTGGTTGGAGCGGTCGTTGGTCAACCAAGCTCCAAACGGATAGCGGAACACCAGCTCCGCGCCCACCGTGAGGCCGTACCAGTCGATCATCGCGTCGAGATTTCCTACCGTCGTCTTGAGGTTGACGTGGTGGAAGGCGGGTCGCAGGACACCGCTGGCGGTGTCTGCGGCGGCGGGGGAGGGCAGTGGCCCGGTCATGGGTGATCTCTCCTTATTTTCTCAGGCGGGGATCCGGAAGCACGATCTCTCGTGCGGCGTTGCCTTAGCAGCCGCCGCGCCCGAGTCACCTGTGCGAAGTTCGCCGCGCTCACCGCGACCATCAGTGCGACCCCGTTGAACATGTCGGTTACCCACCCGGCACCACCTGCGAGCTGCAGGCCCTTGATGCCCACGGCAAGCAGCACGATTGCGACCATCGTGCCCGCGACGTTCACCCGGCCCGGCAGGATCTGCGTCGATCCGAGCAGTGCGGCCGCGAAGGCCGGCAACAGGTAGGCGCTGCCCTGATCAGGTGATGCGCTGCCCACCTCGGCGGCGAGGAACACCCCAGCCAGCGCGGCGATCGTCGACGTGGCTATGAGCGACGCGAAAGCGAGCTTGCGAGTCGGAACGCCCGCTAGCCGGGCGGCCTCCGGGCCGGCGCCGACGGCGTGCAGGCGCCGACCAGCGGGGGTGTGCTCGAGGACGTACCACGCAACCACGGCTACGACGAGCGCGTAGAGCGCCAGCACCGGGATGCCCAGCGGCTGCGGGTTGGCTATGTCGGTTATCCCACTCGGAACTCCGGTGATGAACTCCTCTCCGGTGATCTTCTCGGTGATCGCGATGAGGACCGAGCTCATGCCCAGCGTCGCGATGAAGCTGTGCACACCGAGGCCAACCACGAGCAGTCCGTTCAAGGCGCCCACGGCAACTCCGACAGCGAGCGCGATCGCGATCGCGCTCTCGGGGGAATAGCCGTGTTGGGCGGTCAGCCAAGCCACGATGACCGTCGAGAGCCCTACCATCCCGCCGGCCGAAAGGTCGAACTGGCCCGCCGCCAGTGAGAACAGCAGGCCGATGGCGATGATCGCCGTGATCGCCTCGCTTCCGAGAATTGACTGGACCGTGGTCGTCGTCAAGAACGTGCTTGGCACCCAGACCGCGAAGATCGCGATGAAGAGCGCGATGATGTAGATGCCGCTCAGACGTGCATGGATGCTGTGTGACGTGTCCCGGCGCCCGCGCGGAGCTTCGCCTTCACCGGCTGGCACCGAAGCGTCCGGGAGTGCGACGGGCTCGTGGGTTGACGGGGTCATGCTCATGGTTGGCTCACCTGATCCTCCATCACGCAATGGCTCACAATGGCCTCCTCGGTTAGTGACTCGTTCTCGAGTTCGGCGACGACGCGACCCTCCCGCAGGACCAGCACCCGGTCGCAGACCAGCGCGAGCTCCTCAGCATCGGACGAGCAGATGACCACGGCGGCACCTTCTGCTGCTACCTCCGTGAGAATGCGGTAGATCTCCGCCTTGGCACCGATGTCGACGCCGCGGGTCGGCTCCTCCAGGAGCATGACCTCTGGCTCGCTGCGCAGCAGACGCGCCAGGACGACCCGCTGCTGGTTCCCGCCGCTCAGCGACGCGAGCGGCAGCTCGGGATCCGGCGGCCGTACCCCCATTCGCTCAAGCCATTCCTCCACGTCGCGTCGCTGGGAGCGAAGGCTCACCCACCACGCAGCCCGTCCCTTCGGCAGTGCCGAGAGCATCACGTTGTCGCGGATCGTCAGCAGCGGGATAGCCGATTCGCGCTGGCGGTCAGCGGCGGCGAAAGCCATCCCGGAGCGCAGCGCAGCAGAGACAGTCATCTTGTTGTGAGAGCGATCGCCGATGCGTAGCCGCCCCGAGTGCCACCGCCGCGCCCCGAAAAGAAGATATGGGAGTTCCTCGCGCCCGGAGCCGGTGATGCCAGCCACACCGAGGATCTCTCCGTGGTAGCCGGTGAGACTGACGTTGTCCAGGCCCTCGCCGCAGACGTCTTGGGCCTCGAAGGCGACGCTCCTGCGAGATGCGACCGCGTGCGAGAATACGGCGTCGACGTCGCGGCCGACCACCAGACGAACCAGCTCGGCGTGGCTGAGGTCGGAGACGCGGCGGTCGGCCACCTCGGAGCCGTCACGGAGCACCGTGACGCGGTCCGCAATCTCAAAGACCTCGCCGAGGCGGTGCGTCACATAGAGCACGGCCCCGCCGCTGTCGCGGATCCGCCGGACGATCTTGTGCAGGCGGTCTACCTCTGTGCCGGAAAGTGAGGCGGTCGGCTCGTCCAGCACCAGGACTGTGCCGTCGAGCCCGCCGCGCAGCGCGCGGGCGATGGTAACGCCAGCCTGCTCGCCGGGAGTTAGCTCGCGCACGGCACGGTGAACGTTGAGGTCAAGGCCGACCCGAGAGAGAGCCTCGCGCGCAGCCGCCGCCTCGCGGCGTGGGCTGATCCAACGCCGCCCAACATAGTCCTCACCGAGGGCAAGGTTGTCGATTACGCTGAGCTCCGGCACCAAACCGAGGTCCTGGTGGATGAAGCGCAGTCCTGCCTCCCGCGCGGCTTCGGCGTTTCCCAGCGTGAACGGCACGCCATCGGCTTCGGCAGTCCAGCCCGCATCGGGCGTGTGGTATCCGGCTAGTAGCTTAATCAGCGTCGACTTGCCCGATCCGTTCTCACCCAGCAGCGCGCGCACCTCGCCGCGCTGCAGCTCCAAGCCCACGCCCCGCAGCGCCGCCTGGCTGGGGAATGTCTTCCCCAGCCCGGCGAGCCGCAGCGCAGGCGGAACGCCTGCCTCCGTCACGACTTGACCTTCCACCACCGCGCGAAACGCTGGGAGAGGCCGGTCGTCGAGACCCACTGCTTGTTCGGGTTGCCCAAGCTCTTGATATTGGCCGACGTGAGTAGCTGCATCGCTGAGATCGGCTGGGTGCAGCATGGGCTGAGAGAGTCCCCGACGAAGTGGCGGGCGAGGGCGTCCATCGATCGCCAGCCGACCTCGTCGACTTCCTCACCGATCGTGGCCGACTCTTGGCCGTCCGCGACTGCCACCTGGTTAGCTGGCCCGGCAGCGCGCGAAACGATCTTTACGCGACTGGACAGACCTGCGGTGCTGAGCGCACCTGACAGTCCGATCGTCTCGGCCCCCAGCGGCGCCACGACATAATCGACGCTCGGGTTGCTCTGCAGATAGCTGACGACAGCGGAGTCCAACTTCTCACCGATGTCCAGGAGCGACACCTGTAGCGTGGAGACATGGCAATTGGGGCAGTTTTCGGCCGTCTCCGCTCGAAAATCCTTGAGGATCAGCGCGAACGCATCGTTGCCAGGCGTGTCAACGAATACAGAGTTACCGGTCCCCTTCGAATCTACGGTGATCCAGTCGGCAAGCAGCGAGATGGCGCCGTGACGGCGACCCACCGCTGCCGCGCTGGCCTCGCTGGCAATCAGGTTCCCGCCCGGTTTGTGGTCGCCGGCGATCGTGACGAGCGGGATGTGGGCACGGGCTATCGCGCTTTCACCGCGCGAGAGCGCAGCCCACGGAATGGTCTGGAACGCGATGATTCCGGCCGGCTTCAGCGCCGCCGCACTCTCCCAAGCGCTGTTCAGTCCCTCAGGCGTGGTCGTGGCAATGATCGTGCGCACATGCCAGCCCAGCAGTTTCGCCGCCTGCTTGATGCTTGGGAGCTGGCATTCCGGAAGTGCACAGCCGATAAAGACAATGGTCTTTCCCTTCGGCGGCCGCTTGGTTAGGGAGGGCAGCTGGATGGCCTTAGGCGCCTGCTCGTAGCGCTTGACTACCTGCTTAGCCCGCGTGATGCCCGCCTTAACGGCGGACGCCGAGGCAGCCCTTCTTTGGGAAGCTGCAGAGCTCCCGGAGACTGCGATCAAGACCGCCGCCATGGCGATCAGCGTGGTTGTGACCAACCCGAACTTTCTGTACATAATCTTTCCTCTCCTCCAGAATTTCCATTTGCCGATGTGGGCAGGCGTCCAAGCGGAAACCTCTCCACATCGGGTTACAGTCGGCGGCCTTTCTGTCGCCTGGTTGAACTGCCATTCCGGGCGATCCGCGAAAAGCGGTGAGCGCCCTCTTCAAACTCCTCCTAACTTGAATGTCGCTGAGACAGCGTCACGGTTACGACTACGCGGAAACCGGCACCGACGATGTACGCCGCTGGACGGCCGGGATAACTTCCTCGCCGAACAGGCGCAGCGAGCGTGTGCCCAGTTCGACGGGCAGCGTGTCGCCGTTGAAGACCAGGTCGAGCCGACCGATCCCCGCCTCCTCCGCCGCGGCAACTTGCCGGATGACAGTCGCCGGAGATCCGAGCACACCTGGCAACGGCGGCGCACCGGGGGGACCGCCAGCGCCGAAGATCGCGGCCATCTGCTCGCTGAACCCCTCACGAGCGATCCGGCCCATTACCTCGCCGACGCTCGCGGCGTCGCGCGGGGCGGCTGGCGCGGCGATACCGACTGGCGAGCCCCACGAATGGGCCACTGACTCCTCCGCCGCCTGCTCATCGGTTTCGGCGACGTAGGCGTTGGCACGGTAGAGCACATTGTCGGCGGTCGGCTCCCATCCCGCCTCAGCTGCGTGCTCACGGTAGATCGCAACCAGCTCGGAGACGACCGAGAGCGGCATGAAACTGAAAGCTGCATCGAGATGGTGCCGCGCCGCGAAGGCAGCCGACTCGGGGCTGGACGCCGACACGAAGATCCGAGGACGCGGCTGCTGAAACGGCTGAGGCCACAGCGAGACGAGGCGGAAGCGATAGTGCACGCCCTCCCAGGCGAAGGGCTCGGGCTCCGCCCAGGCACGAAGGAGCAACTCGACGCCCTCATTAAACATCGCCTTCGATTCCCTTGGGTTCGTCCCGTAGGTCATGTACTCATTGGGCGAGCCGCGGAAAAGCCCGACGTCGAGGCGACCTTCAAGCAGGTTGTCCAGGTAGGCCAGCTCCTCAGCGACCCTCACCGGATTCAGTAGTGGGAGTGGCGCTCCCAGGACGTTGATGCGCGCCGTGGGGATGCGCATGCCGAGCGCCGCGGCGGTGACGATAGGCGCGGGCGTGATCTGGCGAGTTGCGTAGTGGTGTTCGGCGACGGTCAAGGCGTCAAAGCCCAGCTCGTGAGCCAGCTCGAAGAGCACCGTGGCCTGCTCCATCGATGATGGGCCAAAGCTCCGGTCGAAATGACGCGGCGCGACCGGCCAACCGCGGGCAACCTCCGGGGCGATGTACGGAACGGCTCCGAAATAGCTGAACTTCATGGCGGTCGCCTCCTACTAGGGGTTGATCCGGCTATCGGCATCGGGCACCAAGAACTGCTGGCCACGGGCCAGGAAGTCGCCGACCAGATCCGCGAATGCTTCGGGGCGGTCCCCCTGCACATCGTGAGCAGCGTCGTAAACCAGCGCATAGGTGCATTGCGGGATCCGCGTGCGAAATTCGCGCCCGGCCTCCGGTGGAGTCAGACCGTCGTCCAGTCCGTAGATCACGAGTGTCGGAACGGTGAGATCGCCGAGGGCGTCGGCCAGATCAGCATCGAATGGCGGCCCGACCAGACCCATCACCAGCGGCGCCACGCGCCCAAGAAAGGCGGGGTCAGGCATCGCCTTATGGGCCACCCGCTCCGGGTGGCGATTGAAGGCGCGCAGGAGATCCTGCGGCGTCATCGTGAACGGGTTGCGGGCGCCATGGCCGCGGAGCGCCGCGGGCGCCTCGAGGATTAGGCGCACGACCCGCTGCGGCTGGTCAAGCGCCAGCCGGCAGGCAAGCGGCCCGCTCATCGAAGTGGCCAGGACCGCAAACCGATCAAGGCCGAGCGCATCAGCGAAGCCGAGCACGACTGCGGCCATGCCCGCTGGATCGAGCACGCTCGTGTTCTCCTGGGGCCCGAACCCCGGGACCTCGAAGACCAGCACGCGGAAGCGGTCGGCGAGGAGCTCATGAGCGAGCGAAAGCTCCACGCCTCCGGCACCGTGCAGAGCAATCACCGGTTCGCCGCTGCCCGCCTCCCAATAGCGGACGTCAAACCCCGCGACCGCAACGGACCTCTGTTGGAACGCCGCTCCAGGCGCGACCTTTGCCTCTACCTCTTGTGCCACGGTTTCTCCTCACGACGACTAGAGAGCACCATACCACAAATTGTAGGGAACGCTACAGATACGCTATTCCAGGTCGGCCTCCACCGCCAGAATCGCCTCTGCCACGCCATCCATCAGGTCATCCACAGCCTGATTTGGGTTGATGAGGGAGGTCACAAGGGCACCGAGCAGCAGGGCCTGCGTGATGTCCCCCAGCTGCTCGGCGATCTGGTTGGCACGCTGCTCGCCTCGCGGCGCGAAGACTCCGCGCAGCATCTCCTTGGCCGTTCTGCGTCCGACGGTGAACACTCGTCGCAGGGCCTCCTGCCGGTCGGGCGGCCCCGTGGTGATCTCGAGCTGAAGCATCATGGTGAGCCGAAAGATCGGGTCCTCGCGAATCAGGTGGCCGGTGCCCCGCAGAGCCTGGTGCAGCCGATCCGGCGGGGCGGCGCCGTCGACGTGATCCGGACCGGTCTGCGCAAGGATCCGTTCCTGCTGGCGCTCGATGAGTGCGAGCAGGACGCCCTCCTTGGATCCGAAGTGCCAGTAGATCGAGGTGGCGGACAGACCGGACTCCTGGACCAGATCCGCGACCGACGTCCCGTCGTAGCCCTTGGTTGCCATCAGACGAGTAGCAGCGTCGAGTATCTGCTGGCGGGATGCCTCGCCTCGTGACTGTCCATTCGTCGTTGGCGCGTTCACGCGCTCCAGTCTGTCATCCCACGAGCCGCTCCGTATGGATCGTTCACTACGATCGCCTAAATGGCGCACGCCGAAGGTCCCTCACACACAAAACGCCAGGTGCGCGGTGACACCTCGCGCCACGAGATCCTGCGCGCCGCCCAGCGCCTCATCGAGGCTCACGGATACGACGGCATGACGATCTCCGCGCTGGCCCGCGAATCGGGCCTTCCGCCCAGCTCGATCTACTGGCACTTCTCGTCCAAGGAGGGAGTGCTGCTGGAGTTTCTGCGTAGGAGCGCCGATTACTACACCGTCGAGCCCGTATCGATCGACCGTGATGAACTCCCGCGTGAGCGGCTCAAACGCCGAATGCGGGCGACCGCCGAGGCGATAGTCGCCCACCCGGTCTTCCTGCGTAATCAACTTCTGCTTCAGCTCCAGGACCATGAGCTCGACGCGGTCGCCCCGGAGCTGATCGGCAGTCGCCAACTCGGCCGTGACACGCTCGCCGGAGCGCTGGCTGAGGCATATGATGCACAACCTCAGGCGGTCCGGGAGCTGCTCGTGGCCCGACTCACCGACCTGGGGTTGGCGATGTGCGACGGGGCGTTCGTGAGCATGCAGTTCGAGGATGGCGATTATTACGTCGCTCTCATTGAGCAGATTGCCGACGCGCTCTCACTCCTGGCGGATCAGATCATCGCTGCGGCACCGTGACCCCGGCTCACTCCAGGGGCGGCGTTGCGGCCACTATCTCCCCCACCTCGCTCGCGAAACTCGCCGGCGGCTTGGTTCCCCACCACACGAGCCCCTGTCGCCAGTAGGTGTCATGCGGCCACGTCACCGGGGGGCGGTCGAGGTCACGGTCGAACGCATGGCCGGCGAAGAACTCCAGACGGTTACCAGCCGGGTCGCGGACATAGATGGCCAGCGCGTTGCTGACTCCGTGCCGCACGGGGCCGAACTCGATCTGCTCGTAAAGGCCCGCGTCGGCCACTACGTCGGCCACGTGCACGATCTTCGCGCTGTCTCCGACGGTGTAGGCAACGTGGTGGAACCCCGCGCGCGGAAAGCGCCCGAGGGCGATCTCATGGGAGTGGCGACGCCGCCGTGTCCATGCGATCTCGGTACTCCCGTCAGGGCCCTCAAACCGCTCAGACACTGAGAAGCCCAGCTGGTCACGCCAGTAGCCCAGTGCTGTGTCGGGGTCTGTGACGCGAAGGTTGACGTGATCGAGCTGCACCGGGGGCAGGCCGTGCTGCTGGTGAGTTGTGCGCATCGGCAACCTGACGGCTTCGGTGCCGGTCTGGGTTTCGCGCTCGCTTAACTCGTGGAAGAACTCGACTGGATGGCCGTCGGGTGTACGGGTACGCAGCGCCGGTCCCTGGTGCGGCTCGGTTCCCCGCCTGCGCTCCTCGACCGGCAGGCCGAGGCGGTCGTGCAACGCTCTGATCTGCTCCAGCGCCTGGGGGCTTTCCACGCGGAAACCGAGGTGAAGGAGACCCGGCCGTTCACCAGCAGTGAGCGCGAGCGACCAGACGTCCCATTCGTCGCTGCCGCGCAGATACAGGTGCGGGCCCTCCTCGATCGCCACGGTGAACCCAAGGACATCAACGTAAAACGCCCGTGCGGCGCCAAGATCGTCGACCGCAAGTTCAGCATGGGCAAGGCGGATGATCATTGGTGCGGCTCCTGACGTGTTACGGACAAAAGGAAATTCTCGAGCGCATCGTTGAACCGGGCGCCAAGACGATGAGCGTTGTGTCCGCCGCCCGGAATGACCAGGCGCCGTGCACCTATCGCGACAGCGAGGACGTCGGCAACGTGCTCTCGTGCCTTCCCGTCGCCACCGCTGAGCACGAGCTTGGCGTACGGCTCCCTGGCGAGCTCAGCGGTGGGTGGAGCGGCGCCCCACGGCAGACGCTCGGTCCGCACCAGCGTGACGTGGTCGGTGAGCTCACGAGGAAGCTCGTCGGGCACGTCAGCTGCAAGCTCCTGGCTCGCCAGGAAACGGCGGAGCGCCTGTGCCGGCGAGGCCTCTGCGTCAGCTTGGATCGCCTCTACGTCCGCCAGGAGCGCCTCGACGCTCGGCTCCCCGCGGACGAGCGAAAAGGCCGGCGGCTCGATCAGCGTCAGAGACGCTACCGGCATGCGCGACGCGGCCACCATCGCAACCATCGCGCCGTACGAATGGCCCACGAGGTGGGCACCCGGTTCGATGATCTCACCTAGACGCTCGCCTTCGCTCACCCAGTCACTGCGACCGGTGGCCGGAGAGCTTCCGTAGCCCGGACGGTGCACGAAGATGAGCCGCCACCGGTCGGCCAGGGGCGCCAGCCTGCTCCAGGCTCGCACCGGGTCGGCGAGCTGACCGTGGACTAGCCAAATTGGCGGACCGTCGCCGATCGACGTCGTCGCCAGGGGGGTTGTACTCACTCCTCGGGCTCCATTATCTCGCCGCTGCTCAGAAACCGGCGATGGATTGCGTCGAACGCATCCGGGCGCTCCCACTGCGGCCAGTGACCGGCCCGTGGCAGGACCAGCAATCGCGAGCCAGGTATCCACCGCTGCAGCAGCTCGCCCTCAGTCGGAGGGCCGGTGGGGTCCTGGTCCGTCCAAAATACCAACGTCTGCGCTGTGATCCGGGAACACCATTCCTCCGTCCACGTGTAGCGCCGACGCACCTCGGGGTCCTGCAGTACCAGGACGTTCTCAATAGTCGCGCGCGCACCCGGGCGCGTGTAAATGCCGTACCGCACCTCGACGAGCTCGTCGGTGACCAGTTCTCGGTTGGCCGGCGCGAAGAGCCATTCCAAACGGGCGCGGACGGCCGGCCTCGAGGCTTCCTCGACCGCTCGCCGCGTGCTGTCACGCAGTGCCGCCATGACCTCGAGCTTCATTGTCACGTTTCCCGGACAGACGAGGACGAGCCGATCCACGCGATGGGGGCTCCGGGCTGCGGTCCAAGCCGCCACCCAGCCACCAAGCGACTCGCCTGACAGATGGGCGCTCTCGATGCCGAGCGCGTCAAGCAGCGCCTCGAGGTGGTCCGCGTACGTGTCGATCGTGTAAGGCTCGTCCGGCCCGTCGCTATAGCCATGGCCGACAAAGTCGAACGCGATCACCCGGAAGTCACGGGCGAGTGCGGGGACGTTGCGAAGAAAGGCCTCAAGGTGGCCACCGGTGCCATGCAAGAGGACGAGTGGCGGCCCCTCACCAGCCTCTAGCACCCTGGTGCGCACACCGCCCGCGAGGACGTATCGCATCGAGAACGGCGTCGCCGCGAGCCCCGGCCAGATACTCACCACGCCGCTCCCACCATCCAGTCGTGTAACGCCCTCACCGGGACCCGTTCTTCCGCCAGCTCTCCAAACGCCCCGCGGAAGTGCAGCAGAGGCGGCCCGTCGTTCCAGGCCACCTCGACAACCCGTCCGAGGAAGATCCCATGGTCGCCCGCGTCATGGCGGGCGTGCCGCTGACAGGTCAGTGTGGCGATGGACCCCTCGAGGAGTGGCACGCCAAGCGGACCCTCGCGGACCTCTACGCCCGCGAAACGGTCGGCGCAACGAGTGGCGAAACGCTCGGCCACCGCTGCCATGTCGTTGCGCAGGACGTTCACGCCGAACCCGTCAGAGCGGCCCAAGGCTTGGTCCGATCGTCCGCCCGCGCTCACGCAAACGAGCACCAGGGGCGGCTCCAGCGACACCGACGAGAAGGCTGTCGCCGTGAAGCCCGCCCACTCGCCGGCTTCGGTGCGGGTCGTGATCACGGTGACACCTGCGGCAAAGCGCGAAAGCGCGCTCCTGAAATTGCCGGGATCGACCATCTACGCGGTGTGTACGGGGTCGCCGGCTAAGGCCGAAACGTGCTCGACTAGCGCGAGACAGTCCGCCTTATCGTACCCCAGGTAGTTACCTGCCACCAGACGTACCGGGTCTCCCGCGTAGTAGCGCTCATACTGCACCAGACGTGAGCCGAAGGCGCTCATTGTCAGGTCTGCCGCGATCCGGAAAATTCGCGCGCGGTCCACGGCCCCCAACCCTTCGGCGCCCTGGAAGTAGCGTTGCACGTCGTCAGCGACGCCACCTACGAAATCCGCCTCCGATGGAACGATCATCAGGCCTCCAGCGCCCATCGTCTGCAAGGACTCGACCATCTCCGGATACACACGGGCCAGGTAGGCACGCAACGTCTGGAGTGGCTCGAACCGGCAGCGGATCGTACCGTCGGCGGCCGTTTCGTACTCATGCTCCGCCCGCGCTATGCCCGACTTGATCATCTCCAGATGCCCGACCATCTCGCCGAGTGAACGCTGGACGTGGAGGAATCCGTCGACCTTGATCGCCGTCGCCAGGGCCATCGCAACCCCGGCGACAAGCTGGCACTTCACCAGCCCGCGGACGTTGGTCTGGTGCGCCGTGTGCTGGCGTAGGTTCGTCTCGCTGTACATCGCGTTGGCCAGGGCGACATCGCGGTAGACGAAAACTCGCTCCCACGGCACATGGACCTGGTCGAAGACCACGAGCGCGTCGGTCTCCTCGAACGTGTGGCCAAGCGGGTGGTCAAACGAGGAGCTGGTGCCGTCATCGTAGGCCTGGCGGCAGATGATCCGCAGGCCCGGAGCATGCAGCGGTACGGCGAAGGCGACGGCATGGTCCTCATCGCCCTGACGCAGTCCGGGGAGGTTGTAGATCAGGAGCTCGTCGGCCATCGGAGCCAGCGTGGCCAGCATCCGTGCCCCATGGACGATTATCCCATCGGACGTCTCATCGACCACGCCAAGGTGAAGGAATCGCTCACTCTGATCGGCCGACGTCCGCGATCTATCGATCTGCGGAGAGATCAGTGCGTGCGTGAGAAAGAGGTCGTTCTCACGGACGTGCTCGTAGTAGTCGACGACGTTCCGACCGAAACGCTCGCCACCGCGAGCGAACACGTCGCGAGCTTCCGCGAACGCCATGACAGTCGTGTTGAGAAAGTCCGGAGACCGGCCCATCAGACCATACGTGTGGCGAGCAAAGGCCTCAAAGGCATGGCGGCGCTGGACAAGATCGTCGTAGGTGCGCGGCACCAGGAACGCGGTGGCAACAGGATCGCCCGAGGTCGGCGATGCGTGCAGGCAGGTGTCGGCGTTCGCCGGTGCGTGCTGCAGGTCGTAGAGCTCAGCCAAGCGCCGGATCGGCGCCCGAAACGCCGGCTCGTCGACGATGTCGTCGACCCGCCGCCCGTCCAGCCAGACCTCGCGCGGCTGTCCGCGCAACCCTTCCAAGTACTCCGCTCCAGTGCGTGCCGGCACGTTCCCTCCAGACCCTCGGTAGCTGTACTGGCATGCTAGCAGGTATGATAGGGGGATGCGAGCCACCGAGGGCGATCCGCCGGACCGGCTACGGTCCAACAGTTGACCACCCGGCAACCATCGCCCCTGGCCAGGCGCGCACGCGCCGGCTCCGCAGCCGAGTGGGCCTATGCGACGGTCAAGGAGCGCCTGCTTGACGGCGACTATCGCGCAGGCCAGCGCCTCTCCGTGGACAGACTGAGGGCAGAGTTCGATGTCAGCAAGCAACCGATCATGGAAGCACTCCGCCTTCTCCATGCTGAGAACCTGGTGACGATCGTACCCCAGGCAGGGTGCTGGGTGACCGAGCATGCGCCCGCTGACGTGGCGGACTTCTTCGCTCTGATGGCAGCCGTCGAAGCGCAGGCGGCAGCGATCGCGGCTCGCCGACGCACACCCGAGCAGCTGAGGGCCCTGGCGGTCGTTTCAGCGCGCATCGGCGTGCTGACCGAACTCGATCCGGGGACCGATCAAGCCCGTGCCTACCGCGCGCTCAACCGCCAATTCCACTCGCTGGTGCATCGAATGGCCGGAACGGCCATAGTGGAGGAGCTGTGCAGCAGTCTCTACGACCGCGCGGACCTCTTCATATACGGTGCAGCCGAGAGGTCGCCGCTTACCGACGCGTTGGATGGTCGCCATGCTGATCACGAGCACATCCGCGCCGCTATCGAGCTCGGCGACGCGGCCGCCGCCGAAACCGCCGCCCGCGAGCATATTCTCGGCACCGTAGCGCTGATCGAGCACGCGCGGGCGCAGGAGAGCCGACACTACTAGCGCAGGCACGACCAGCGGCCAGGCAGCGGGCCCGATCTGCAGGCGCGCCCAGACCTATCTAGACAAGGATCTCCCGCCGCGCCTCGCCGCCATGCCGAGAGCCGTCTACTCAGGTGGTGCCGGAGGCGCTTGAACGAGCTGGAGGTCAGCCTCGACCGTTACGTTCCAGCCCACGTTATCGCCACCAGCAGGTAGCGGATTCTGCCACGTCATGCCGAAATCGCGGCGGTCGATGATCGACACGAGCGAAAAGGCCACCCGCTCCATGCCGAAGGCGTCGGTCACCGCTGCGAACGTACCAGATGCCTTGACAGGCCGGGTCACGCCCCTGATGGTGAGCTCGCCCTCGACCTCGATCTGGCCGTCGGCTGACGGCAGGAGCTTATCGGAGGTGAAGGTGACCTGCGGATGGCGTTCGGCACCGAAGAAGTCGAGAGACAGTATCGACTTGCGGAATGGCGGCAGTTGGATGGGGAGAGACTCGACATCAGCGCTACCGGTCAAGACGCCGTCGGCGAGCCGAACTTCGGCCCTGTCAAAGCGGCTGCGGAACCGGCTGACGCCGTTGTAATCCACAGAGAAGCCAATCGTGGAGTGGATGGGATCCAGCTCGTATATCTCGTGCGGGATGGCCGTTGGGTTAGGACTCATGTCGAACACTATATCTCTAACAATGATTAGATACAAAAATAATTTGTATCCGCGTACGATCAATGCTACCTTCCGGGAATGGAACTCGGCTTATACGCCTTTGGAGATCACGGTCCCGATCCCAGCAACGGCGCCACAATCACCGCGGAGCAACGGCTGCGCAACCTCGTTGAGGAAATCGAATTGGCCGACCAAGTGGGCCTTGACTACTTCGGCGTCGGTGAGCACCACCGGCCTGATTACGTCGTCTCGGCGTACGCCATGGTGCTGGCCGCAGCGGCATCACGCACTAAACGAATCCGCCTCGGCAGCGCGGTCACCGTGCTCAGCTCAGACGATCCGGTACGGGTCTTTCAGAACCACGCGACCCTCGATCTGCTCACCGGAGGACGCGCCGAGATTATGGCGGGACGGGGCTCCTTCAAGGAGTCGTTTCCGCTCTTTGGCTTTGATCTCGATGATTACGACGAGCTCTTTGCGGAGAAGCTCAACCTGCTCATCGCCCTCTGTCGGGATGAAGAGGTCACGTGGTCCGGTACGGGTCGCTTCCGATCGGCCGTCGATGGCATCGTCGTGCAGCCCCGACCGCTCCAGTGGCCCTTCCCGCTATGGATCGCAGTCGGTGGTGCCCCTGAATCGGCGGAGCGTGCCGGGCACCTTGGTCTGCCCATCGCGCTACCAGTCATCGGTCGAGCGCCAGAGAATTTCCTGCCCACCGTCGATCTTTACCGCCAAGCCGGCGCCGAAGCCGGGCACGACCCGTCGGTATTGAAGATCGCCAGCAGCGGACACCTGTTCGTGACAGGATCCGAGAGAGCCGTCATGGAGGAGTTCTGGCCCGGCTACAGCGCGTACGACCGAAAAATGGCCCCTGAACGGGGCTTTCCGCCACTCGGGGTCGCCCAGCGGCAGGCGTTTCGCGGCCCGCGCAGCTGGCTGGTCGTCGGCGAAGCAGAGCAGGTCGCGGAGATGATCCTCTTCCAGCACGAGACCTTGGGCATCTCTCGTTATGTCGGGTCGTCAAGTACAGGCTACCTGCCCCACGCGGCCGTGTTGCGATCGATCGAGCGTTTCGGGACCGAGGTCGCTCCGCTTGTGCGCGCCGAGGTAGCCCGACGGGAGACCCCTGCGGTCGCCCATGCGGGTGTTGATCACGCCTGACGAACGCCATCGAGATACGCGTGCCCGAAGGGCTGTGGACGAGTTGATCCCTGCGCAGATGGGGTTGATGATCGTCCAGGTTGGAAGGGCGATGGGTCGCCGCTTTACTGCCGCGTTCGCCCCCATCGGGATCAAGCCACGGCAGACCGCAGTCCTGCTCGAACTGCGAAGCGAGGGAGCGCTCAGTCAGCAGGCGCTCGGTGAGATCCTTGATATCGACCCGAGCAACCTGGTCGCCCTGCTCTATGACCTAGAGGAGCAGGGACTGATCGTGCGCCGCCGCGACCAACACGACCGCCGCCGGTACCTGGTAGAGATCTCCGACGACGGCCACAAACGGTTGAGCCAAGTCGACCGGACCTCTGCGGAGGTGGAGAGCGCGTTCTTCGCGGTGCTCGACGACCGAGAGCGTAAGGTCCTCCGTGAGATGCTCACGCGCCTGGTGACAGTCGGCGATGTGCCATCGTTGCACGAGGTCACCGCCGAGGTCGAAGGTGACATCTCGCCTGGAAGCTCGTAGCGGCCTGGGCCAGGCGCACACAGCGTGCGGGGGTCACTTCGGCGCGCTAATTCAGCCTCAGCAACTGCTTGCCCCGGTTGCGCCCCTCGAACAACCGCCGCAACGTCGCTGGTGCTGCTTCCAGGGGCCCCTCCTGGACGTCCTCGATGGTGACGATCCGTCCGTCTCGCGTCCACGCCGCGAGACGGTCGTAGGCAGTGGCGAAGCGCGCCGCAAAGCCGCCGAGTGTGAAGCCTTCCATGCGTGCGCTTCGGATCATCAGTAATGGAATGTTGCGGATCCCGTCGGGCGGGCGATCGTCGGCCGGATAGCGCGCCGCGATAGCACCACCAATCACCACGCTGGCTCCATGTGCGAGGTTGGCCAGCGCTGCGTCGAGCACGGCTCCCCCAACATTGTCGTAGAAGACGTTTATCCCCTCCGGAGCCAGATGGGCGAGCCGCTGTCCGACGTCCTCGGTCCGATAGTCGATGGCCGCAGCGAAACCAAGATCGCTGACGAGCATTGCGCACTTCTCCGGGCCTCCGGCGATGCCGATGGCACGAGCACCGTGAATCCGAGCCAGCTGGCCAACTGTGGCACCGGTCGCCCCAGCGGCGCCTGATACAACGACCACATCGCCGGCCTTGGGACGGCCGACCTCAAGCAGGCCGAAGTAAGCTGCGAGCCCGGTGACGCCCGTGACGTTGAGCGCCACCTGCGGCGTAAGCCCTTCCGGCACTGGACGCAGGGCAAGCGGGCCAGCAGGCGCGCCGGGACGCGTGATCGCGAGCTCCTGCCAGCCCAGAGCGCCCAGCACCGATGTGCCAACGGGCATCTGTGGGTTACGCGATTCGATGACAGTGCCCGCCCCCAACCCCCGCATCGTCTCGCCAAGTCGGACCGGCGGCACATACGAGGGAACATCGTCGAGCCATCCGCGCTGCGACGGGTCGAGACTCAGCAGTTCAGTGCGCACCAGCACCTCCCCCTCGTCGATCGGTGGAACTGCCAGCTCCTCCAGCGCGAAGTCCTCGTCGGATACGAGCGTCGTGGAAGGGCGCCGGGCCAGCACCATCCGTCGGTTCACTGGTCGACTACCCCCGCCGGCAGGGCCAGTCGAGAGAGCGTCCGCAGGATTTCCGTCGGCCTTAGGCCGTGGCAGGCTCAAGGAGCACCGGGCCATCGGGGCGGATGCCGGCAAGCCGCACCACGTCGATGATCATCGCCACGCCACGGCGCTCGGGGTCGGCAGCCTGCTCGTGCGGGGGCGAGTCGTTGTAGACGCCCTCGCATACGGCAGGGTCGGAGTCGAGCCGCGCCAAGCCTCGCATGTGGTAGTACTCCCCGGTCTCCTGATTCCTGTAGACGATAGTCAGCGCACCGTCCTCGGCGACCGCACGCGGCAAACCTCCGGCGGGGTTGCGGACCCAGAGCGCGAGCTGCCCCGGACCGTGGACGTGAGTGCTCCCCCGGTAGCTGGGATGCTCCCGGCCATCGGAGCCGCGGAACGAAACCACAATCGGGCGGCCCTCGGCGCCCGACCGCTGAAGCGTGTCGCGGATCTCCGTGGGCAGCTCAATAGTCATTGTCATGATCCCGTCCCTCCTCTATTCGCCAAGCAGTGGCCGGTCGATGCCGTCGCGGATGAAATCGGGGCCGAAATCCGGTAGCCCCATGAGTACGTGACCAAATCCTTCCGCGGTGATGTCCCACGGCAGTACCTGGTGGTGACTTCCCGTGTGGACGTCTCTAAAGCCCCGCTGGACCGGATTTGTGTCGGCTACGCCGGAACCGCCGGTCGCCTCGTATAGGCGGTTCACGGCCTGCTGCGCAAGCCGGGCGGCGTAGACCTGGTTGCGCCGTACCTGGGCACGCCGCAGACGTGGGATTGGCGTTCCCGTGCGAGCGTGGTCAAGCATCTCACGCAGATCTGTCCGCCATACAAGGCTGGCCATGTCAACCTCCGCACTGGCTTCGGCCAGTCGCATCTTCTGCGCCGGAGAGGGACCCTGTGATGGCGGCCCGGCAGTCATCGATGGCGGTGGGCCTGCGATCGCCTTCGGACTCGCGAACAGCTGTGCGGCTGCGTCGACCGCGCCTTGAGCGGCGCCCACGGTGGCGACTAGGATCGTCCAGCCCAGCTGCCAGGATTGCAGCCGCAGGCTGGCCAACCCATGCTCACGCCAGCCGAGCGGCCCATCGGGCACGGTCGCATCGAGGAAGCTCCAGAACCGGTATGCGGGTATCTCCAGATCCTTTACCACGATGTCGTTGCTCGCCGTGCCACGCATGCCCAGCGTGCGCCAAGTGTCAACGATCTCAACGTCTGCCCGCCGGACCCACCAGCCGCCTAAGAGCTCAGGGGATTGGAGCAGAAACCACTCCGCGTGATCCGAGCCGCTGGCGAAGCGCCACTGGCCCGATACGGTGAACCCCTCGTCGGTGAAGGAGGTGTCCACGTACCGCGGCGCGCTCATCGTGGTGCTGAGCACGTCAGGCCCATCAGCCCAGAATTCTGCCTGAAGCGCAAGCGAAGACGAAGCCACCACCATGTTGTGTGCGACCCAGACCGTGTAGCACCATCCGGTCGAGCCACACCCTCGGGCCAATGTCTCGGCGACCTCAAGCGCGACATCGAGCTCCAGCTCAGGGCCGGCGAGGCCGCCGAAGCGCTCCGGTACGGTGATGCGCAGCAAGCCCGCATCGATGATTGCACGCACGCTCTCAACCGGAACGTGGCGCGTCGCGTCGACCTCCGCGGCCCTCGCCCGCAGCTGCGGAATCAGTTCGCGCGCTCGATCCAAGAGCTCCTCGCGGGTGGACGAAGTCGTTACCGCCGTCATCGCATACCTCCTCTCGACATGAACTGCGACCTAGCGTATCATTTAGCCCAGGAAGCGTAGGGATGCCACGGCGGGCCTGCGCACGCGAGGCTCCCCGAGGAACGATCGCACCTATGGCCATGGATTCGACCACCTCCGACAGTCTCACAGATCGCCTCGGGTCAGGCGCGTTCGACTCTGCCCCGATACTGATAGTGGGTGCCGGACCGACTGGCCTTGCGCTGGCAAACCTACTTGGAGCCGCCGGAGTGCCAGTCCTCCTCGCAGAGCGAAACGCGACCATCAGCGATCTCCCTCGCGCTGTCAGCCTCGACGATGAATCCCTCCGGACGCTGCAGACTTGTGGCCTCGCCCGTAAGGCTTACGCCGTCATCGCCCAGGGGACGGGTACGAAGTACTACGGCGCCGACGGGCGGCCACTGGTCTACCAGCGCGTGCCGGCGCGCTCGCCGATAGGACATCCAGCGAAGAGCTTCTTCAGCCAGCCGGACCTTGAACGGATACTTCTCGACGGTCTCGATCGCTACCCGCACGTCTTGGCGCTGTTCAACACCGAAGTTACGGCATTCGAGATCGTCGGCGCACAAGAGGTCCGCGCCACGTTGCGCAGCGCCGGAGGTGACGAGCAGGTGGTGAGGGCCAGGTTTGTAGTGGCTTGTGACGGCGGGCGCAGCACCATCCGCGAGCAGTTGGGCATCGCCATGGAGGGCGAGTCGCTAGGCGAGCCGTGGCTCGTGATCGACACGCTCAATGACCATCACGACGAGCGCTACGCCATGCATCACTGCGATCCACGCAGACCTTACGTCGTCGTCGTCGGCCGCGACGGCCGCTGTCGCTACGAGCTGAAGCTCCTCCCAGGGGAAGACCCCGAGACGATGTCCCGTGCAACCGAAGTTCAGCGGCTGCTGGCACCGTTTCGAACGATCGAGCCCGAGCAACTCGAGCGGTCCACCGTCTATACGTTCCACGCCCTGGTCGCCAAGCGGTGGCGCAGCGGGCCGGTACTGCTGGCCGGCGACGCGGCGCACATGATGCCTCCGTTTGCCGGCCAGGGCCTCAACAGTGGCATCCGCGACACCGCGAACCTTTGGTGGAAGCTGACGGCGGTGTTCGATGGCCGAGCTGAGGCCCGGCTTCTGGATACCTACGAAGTCGAGCGTCGCCCGCACACCGAGGCCACGGTTGCCTTGTCGGCGCGGCTCGGACGGCTGCTGATGGGCGGCAGCCGGCCAGCAGCCACGATTCGGGATGCCACGATTCGAGCGGCGATGCGCCTAGGCCCGTGCCGTCGCTACCTCACGGAGGCCCGATACAGGCCTCGGGCCCACTTCCATGCGGGTGCGATCGTCTCCGACGGTTACGGGGACGTGGTCGGCCGGATGCTGCCGCAACCTGATGTCCTGTTAGCCGATGGTTCGCACGTCCCCTTGGACGACGTACTGGGGAGCGGATTCGCGCTGTTACAGGTAGGCCCACACGACAAGGCGAGCCCGCCGCAGGGTACGGCATGGCCGTGGTTGAGCCTGGCCCCGACCGTTGTCCGGCTGACCCTCGACGACCGCCACCCACAGAACGGCGTCGGCAGGATCGACGTAGCGGACCTTGATGGCAGCCTGACAGAGTTCGTCGCCCCGTACCGCGCACATACGCTGCTGGTGCGGCCGGACCGATTCATCGCGGCCGTCCTGGACGACGACAACCTCAAGACGGCCGCCACGGCGATTGCCGACTCGCTCGCGCTCAGCGCAGAGCCAACCGCCGTTGCGTTCGCAAGGTCCTGAGTCCTGACTCGCTCAACGCCGTGGTGTCGCACACCACTAGCGGGCCCGTGCGTACGCCGCCAGCTCCGTCGGCACCCGCCCGCGGAGGCCGATCAATCAGGCGATCGGATGCCCTGAAGCAGGATCTCGATACAGAGATCGAGCGGAGAGGTATCGTCGACACATCCCCATTGTGCGCCTGTCCCGAACAGTGCCGGCAGGTCGGAGACGGTGAGTCCGCTGCGCACGTAGCCGGCAACCTGAGCCCGTTCGAGAACCTGAGCGAGCTTCGCCACCATCGCGGCGCGCCCGGGGTCGCGCTCGAGCTCCTCGCTGCGGCGCAGCGCGTACGACCACAGGCCGCGATCCTCGTGCGCCATGCGAACTACCTCCCGGAAGAGCAGCTCAATCCCATCCCACGGATCAGGGCACGCCAGCGCCCGGGTGGCCACGGCCTCGATATCGACCATCCGTGCCCGGTAGATCGCGGTTACCAGAGACTGTTTGGAGCCTATGTGGCGGAAGAGTGTCGCGCGGCCGATGCCTGCCGCCGCGGCAACGTGCTGCAGCTGGACCTCGTCCTCGGGACGCTCGGCAAAGAGTCGACGGGCAGAGTCGAAGATCAGTTGCCGGTTGCGCGCAAAGTCTGACCGCGTGGAAGCAGAGTGCCGCGTCATGCAGGGCGAGTCTACGCACCGCGCAACACCGAGACTGTAGCGTTCGCTACATTGCGGGCATGGATAGATCACGGTGCCTCTCCCCCGGTCGCTGCCGATGATCGCCACCGACCAGCCGGCGGTTTTGACCTGCGCGTTGATAGGTGGATTCCCATCCGGTAATCCCAATCACCCGCGAACGCTCGACGACATTGTCCGGGAGGGGGTCAGCGCGGTGCGATCGGGCGCAGCAGTCCTGCACATCCACGCCCGAACGGCCGACGGCGTCGGCTCCCAGGAGGCGACCGTCTACCGGGAGATCGGAGCGAGGATCCTAGCCGAGGTGGACGATGTGATCCTCAACTACACGACCGCGGGGGTTCCGGGAATGTCCGACGATGAGCGCCTTCGGTCACTTGACGCCGGTCCGGAGCTCGCGTCGCTCGACGCGGGCTCCATGAATTTCGGCCCAAAGATCCTCTTCGTCAACAGCCAAGCGTTCATCGACCGTATGGCAGTGGAGATGGGGAAGCGTGGCATCATGCCCGAGCTCGAGTGCTTCGATGCTGGCATGGTCGATACCGGCCGGCGCCTCGTGGAGCGAGAGCTGGTGGCAACGCCGCCACTGTTCCAGATCGTCCTCGGCGTTGAGGGCGGCGCACCGGCGCGCGTCGACACGCTCGTGCATCTAGTGTCGCTCCTCCCCCGCGGCGCCAACTGGGCAGCCTTTGCGATCGGTGCACACCATTTCACGATGATGGGAGCAGTTCTGGCCATGGGCGGGCACATCCGGACCGGTCTTGAGGACGTGACCCGCATCTCCAGGGGTGTTTGGGCCGAGTCCAACGCCCAGTTGGTCGAGCGCGCGGTGCGGATGTGCCAGGACGTGGGTCGGCCAGTGGCCACACCGGATCAAGCGCGTGAGCTACTCGGTCTTCCAGCGCACGGAGTCGAGTAGACCTTAGCTAGGTGGTGGACTGGGGCGCAGTGTCCTGCCCACCCGATGGCGTGTCGGTCTGGTTCGCTTCGACTTCGGCGATCAGGTCGCCGAGTATGCGCCTGAGCGCCCGGCGCGTCGCGCCGCGGACAAGGCGGCCGTTCTCCTCGAACGCCTCGTGAGCGGTCGGGAGGGCGAGCTCTTGGCTGAGCACACGGGCGCCGGCAAGGCCGAGCGCCTTGCGCAGCTCAGCCTGAGCCCAGACAGCGCCGAACATGCCGGTGCTCGCCCCGATCACCGCAACCGGCTTGTTGGCCAGCGGAGCGGTGGCGGGGGTAGGCCTGGACGCCCAGTCGACGGCGTTCTTCAGTACGCCGGGGATCGACCCGTTGTACTCGGGTGTGACGAAGAGGATGGCGTCCGCGTCGCGGATGGCGGCGATCAGACTGTCCGCCCCGGGCATCCCCCCGCCCGTCTCAAGCTCATCGGTCTCGTCAAATGGCTCGACCAACTTGAGGTCGTCGAACGTGACGAACTCAACGCCGGGCGGCAGCTCATCTGCTGCCGCCCGGAGCAGGCTCCGGTTGTGCGAAGCCTCGCGAAGCGACCCGGCGATGCCCAGTAGCCGCAAGCTCCTAGTCCTCGTCGTCAACCAGTGCCAGCTCAAGCGTGACTGAGATGGTCACATCTTTGCCGAGCACGAACCCGCCCTTGGGTAGCGGGGCATTCCACTGCAGAGCGATCGCCTCACGGTCAACGGTGGTCTCGAGGTCGATACCGATCTTCTCGACGTCACCGAGCGTGACTGCGGGCCCGGCGAAGCGACCGGTGGCGGTGGCCGGCGTGCTCTTTCCCTTCACCGTCAGCGTGCCCTCACATTTCAGCTCACCGTCATTTACGGTCAGCGACGAGGACTCATAGACGATCTCCGGGTAGCGCTCGGCATCGAAGAAGTCGGGCGAGAAGAGGTGTCCCTTGAGCTTCTCATCCTTGATCTGCAACGAGCCGACCTTGACCTTGCCAACGAGCTTGCCGTTGCTCAGAGTCGCATCGATATCGGTGAACTCGCCCCGAAACGTTCCGACGGCCATGTGGCGCACCGCGAAACCGGCGACCGAATGGACCGGGTCTACGGTCCATTTGCCGGCGGGAATCTCACTCGCGCTTTGCACTTCGGTATCAGTGGCCATTCTAAGCTCCAATCGCCTTGTAGAATCGGACTGCGGTCCGCTTGTAACTGTAAGGTACCACGGACTACGCGCCAACCCAGAACGGATGCGCCCAGCGGACATGAAGCCCATCAAGCTCCCCGTACTCAGCGACCCAGTCGAGCGGGTCGATGCCGCCCGCAACCGTCAGCGGATCCTCGCCGCAGCAGATAAGCTGTTCACCCGTGATGGGGTTGCCGCCACGTCGATGGACGCGGTCGCGCTCGAGGCCGGCGTTGGCAAGGGAACTCTCTTTCGTCGTTTCGGCGACCGTGCGTCGCTTGCGCTTGCGCTGTTGGAATCCGCCGAACGGGAGTTCCAGGAGAGTTTCATTCGTGGTCCCGCGCCGCTCGGCCCGGGAGCAGCGCCATGCGACCGGCTGATCGCATTCGGCCGAGCGCTCCTCTCACACGTAGCCGCGCATGGTGACCTGCTGCTCGCCGCGCAGACCACCAGCGTTCCCGCGCGGCGGTTCGACGCGGGGCCGCACGGCGCCTACCGAGCGCATGTCATCATGCTGATCCGCGAGGCCGCGCCTGACCTCGACGCCGAGTACACCGCCGAGGCGCTGCTCGCCCAGTTCGGCGCTGAGGTGGTCTTGTATCAGTTACACGGGCGCGGTCTTGAGCCCAGCCGTCTGACCGCCGCTTGGGAGGCCCTGGCACGCCGCGTGCTCGGCGCGCCCTCGATGTTTCGCTCATGCGGCTGCGTCGATTGATGCAGCGCGTTCGATGTCGGCAAGCTCGTCTGGTTCAAGCGTCAAGTTCTGCAGAGCTGCGACGTTATCCTCGAGTTGCCCGACACTGCTGACGCCGACCAACGCCGAAGTCACTCGTGGGTCGCGAAGTACCCAAACGAGCGCCAGTTGGGCGAGGGTCTGCCCGCGACGACCGGCGATCTCGTTCAGAAGGCGGACTCGCTCGAGATTCTCTGGAGCGAGCGCCCGCTCGATCGGCAAGTAGTTGCCGCGCCGTACTCGCGAGTCGTCGGGCACGCCGTTCAAGTACTTGTTGGTCAGCAGCCCCTGGGCCAGCGGCGAGAAGGCGATGCAGCCAACACCCTCTTTGCCGAGCACCTCGAGCAGGTCGGACTCAATCCAGCGGTTGAAAATCGAATAGGACGGCTGATGGATCAGCAGCGGTGTCCCCATCGCTCGAAGAATACGTGCGCTCTCGCGGGTCTCTTCGGCAGAGTATGAGCTGATCCCCACATAGAGTGCCTTGCCCTGGCGGACAGCCGTATCGAGCGCGCCGAGCGTCTCCTCGAGTGGGGTGTCGGGATCAGAGCGGTGAGAGTAGAAAATGTCTACGTACTCAAGCCCCATGCGCTTGAGGCTCTGGTCAAGGCTCGCTAGCAGGTACTTTCTGCCGCCCCGGTCTCCGTATGGCCCCGGCCACATGTCGTAGCCAGCCTTGGTCGAGATGACCAACTCATCGCGCAGGCTTCGAAAGTCCTGCGCGAAGAGGCGCCCGAAATTTGTTTCAGCGGTGCCGTAGGGCGGACCGTAGTTGTTGGCCAGGTCAAAGTGAGTTATGCCGAGATCGAACGCCCGCCGAAGAATGGCGCGGCTATGACCGATCGGGCGGTCGTCACCGAAGTTCTGCCAGAGGCCGAGGGACAGCGCCGGCAGCTGCAGGCCGCTCTGGCCGCATCGGCGATACGGCATCGACTTGTATCGGCCTTCATCCGGCAGGTAGGGAACAACTGTTGACATTGGCAATCCGTTCTGTAGGGGTTTCTACTTCTCGCGACGAGGCTGCAACGTGGGCGCCCGACCGCTGCGCTCTGGATCTGGGCCGACCCGCGTCGGGCCGACCTGGGATCAACTCCTACTCCTGCCTTCGCAGGAGGCCTGCGCCCCGACCTGGCCGAACCACGATCGCGCCACTCGGTAGCTGTGAGTCTTCTGGCATTAATCCGAGAACATGCCCGCCGAATCCTCCGCCCATGATTCGAGCACCAAGCGCGCCAGCGCCAACCAGGCGTTCCACAGTCCGCTCGACCGCGGCGGTCGAGACTTCGTAACAGTCGCGCAGACTGGCATGAGACTCATTGAGAAGCTGTCCGAGCCGAACTGGATCGGCGCTCTCGAGCGCCCTGACGGCTTCTGTGACGCGAAGGTTCTCGGTGAAGACGTGGTGGGCCCGTGAGGCGAGCGGCTCGGGCAGCGATTCCACCATTGAAGGCGTCGCTTCACGCAGGCTCGGGAGACCTAGCAACCGACAGGCCTGTGAGCACTCGTTTCGCCGTTGGTTGTATCCAATTGCAGGAAGATCCGTGGCCGGGCTGCTGTGGTCGTGCGTGTCTCCGGAATCGAGAATCACGAGCGAGTGCCTATCGAGCCTCAGGGGCACCGACGTCACGCCGAGGGATTTGAAGTCGATCTGCAGCGCGCTCCCAGGGGAGCCGCACACGGAGGCGAGCTGATCCAGCAGACCGCTCTGTATCCCAGCCCACCGCCCTTCAATCCTGCTGCAAATCTGGGCTAGCTCGAGCTGGGACGGGACCTTCGCACCGCTGACCTCGAGCAGCGCCAGGCAAAGGGCGACGGTGAGCGCGGCTGACGATGACAAACCGCCCCCCAACGGCAGGTTTCCGGTGATTTGCAGTTCGATGCCTTGCAGTTCGACGCCTCTTGCCGCTAACTCCGCGGCCGCGCCGCGCACAAACGCGCGCCAACCTGCCGCCGGCCGAATGTCATCCAACCGGAAGTGATCACGCTCGCCGAGATCGAGCGCGAGGGCCTCGATGCGACTTCCGGAAAGCCGACCTGCTCGTACCGTGATGCCTTGATCTATCGCGAACGGCAAAGCCAGGCCAAGGTTGTAATCCGTGTGCTCCCCAATGAGGTTCACGCGTCCCGGCGCAAACGCCATCACCTCGTCTAGCACTTCTCGCATCTCCCTTCCGCGCTGCGCTCCACAGTTCGCGGGTGAGATTCCTCGGCGGC
>Ga0181537_10000829_pt1 | contig 28817 bp, 22 predicted proteins | sample PEATcosm2014_Bin_39_FD_119765 | JGI IMG/M metagenome (GOLD analysis project Ga0181537, IMG submission 119765) | Peatland microbial communities from MTU Mesocosm Facility, Houghton, MI, USA - PEATcosm2014_Bin23_10_metaG | ecosystem: Environmental > Terrestrial > Soil > Wetlands > Peat | place...
CCGGGATGAGATCGAGCCGGTGGCCGCCGGCGAGGATTCCTCCGCGAGCATCGAGCCCGGCGGCGCGCCTGTGCTGCCCGGGCGAGAAAGCGTGCCGGCGGAACGCGTCGAAATGGCGCGAGTCGACGCGGATCTGCTCGACACGATGCTCAACAACGCCGGCGAGGTCAGCATCTTCCGTGCGCGGCTCGATCAGCAAATCAACTCGATCGACTTCAACCTGGCGGAATTGGCGCGCACGGTGACGCGTCTGAAGGAACAGCTGCGAGGGCTCGAGATCGAGACCGAAGCGCAGGTGCTGAACCGGCATCAGGACGTGGAGCCGCGCCGCAACGACTTCGATCCGCTCGAGTTGGATCGATATTCCTCGCTGCAGCAGTATTCGCGCGCGCTCGCCGAGACCTCGGGCGATGTGGCGAGCATTCAGGGACTGCTCGAGACTCTGACTCGCGAGGCGCAGAATTTGCTCACCCAGCAGTCACGGGTCATCACCGAGCTGCAGAACAGCTTGATGCGCACGCGCATGGTGCCCTTCCAGCGCCATGTGCAGCGGCTGACGCGGCTGGTTCGCCAGGCGGCGAACGATACCGGCAAGCGTGCGGAACTCGTCGTCGAGGGCGCCGCGGCGGAACTCGATCGCCAGATGCTGGAACGGATGGTTCCGCCGCTCGAACATATGCTGCGCAATGCGGTGGTGCACGGCATCGAGGCCTCGGAACGCCGCGCGGCGTCGGGCAAGCCTGAAGTGGGACGCATCTCGGTGAGCCTGGAGCGTGACGGAGCGGAGATCGTGATCGTGGTCGCCGACGACGGCGCCGGCATCCAGGTGAAATTGATTCGTGAAAAAGCCATTGCTCTCGGACTCATCGACCCTCAGGCGAAGCTGACCGATGAGGAGGCTTTGCAACTCATCTTGGAGCCGGGCTTCAGCACCGCGGGCCACGTCACGCAGGCGGCGGGGCGCGGAGTCGGCATGGACGTGGTCGCCACCGAAGTGAAAAAGCTCGGCGGTGGCCTGTTCATCGATACGACGCCGGGCAGGGGTTCGCGTTTCACGATTCGATTGCCGTTCACCTTGGCGATCAGCCAGGCGCTGATCGTGCGGGTTGCCGAGGAAGTCTACGCCCTGCCCTTGGCGACGGTCGAAGGTGTCGTGCGGCTGCCCCGGAACATCGTCGCACGCCATCTCGGCAGAGACGCGCCGCTGTTCGAATATGGCGGCCAGAAATATCGCTTCCAGCAGCTGGGCTCTTTCGTCGGCCTCGGCGCCACGCGTCTTCCCGAAGCGGACGTGTCGATTTCGGTGGTGTTGATCCGCGCGGGCGAACATTCCACCGCGCTGGTCACGGATGAACTGGTCGGCAGCCGCGAAATCGTCGTGAAATCGTTGGGGCCCCAGATCTCGGGCATTCGCGGAATCGCCGGCGCGACGATTTTGGGCGACGGCCGCATCGTCATCATCCTCGACATGGGATCCCTGGTGCGCTCCGAGTGGCGCGCCCGCCCGGCCGAGCCCGCCGTGGTCGATCAGCGCGATCGGCGCACCTTCGCGCTGGTCGTGGATGACTCCATCACGGTGCGCCGCGTGACGCAGCGCCTGCTGGAACGGAACGGCATGCGGGTGTTGACCGCCAAGGACGGCGTGGACGCGGTGTCGCTGCTGCAGGAGAACTTGCCGGACATCATATTGCTCGACATTGAAATGCCGAGGATGGACGGCTACGAAGTCGCCGCACACGTGCGCAACGATCCGCGCCTGCAGCACATACCGATCGTGATGATCACCTCGCGAGTCAGCGAGAAGCATCGCGCCCGCGCCATCGAACTCGGTGTGGACGACTATCTCGGCAAGCCCTATCAAGAAAGCCAGCTGCTCGATGCCATCGAGCCCTTGGTCAATCGCCGCAGCGCCGTGGCGCATTAGGAGCTTGGGGATCGCATGTCCGATTTGCGCGATGAACTCTATAGCTTGCTGGTGCCGCTGGCCGGCGAGAGATTGATCGTGCCGCGCGCCTGCGTCGCCGAGGTCATCGGCTATCAACCGCCGGCTGAAATGACCAACGCACCGCCGTGGTATGCCGGTTTGGTGAGCTGGGGCGGGCGCAGCGTGCCCGTCGTTTCCTTCGAAGGGGCCTTCGGTCAGGCGCTGCCGACCGTCTCGAACCGCACTCGGATCGTCATTTTCCACGCCACCGGCGGCAAATTGGATTCCGGCCACTTCGGCATGCTGACGCAGGGCTTTCCGCAGCTGATACGGGTCAATGCCGATGTGGTGCTCCCGGATTCCTCGCGCAGCTTTCCCGAGCGCTCGCCGGTCATCTGCCAGGTCCGGATGGCCAACGAGACACCGCTGATCCCGGACTTGCTGAGGCTCGAGCAGATGATCGCGGAGGAAACTTCGGTGATGCCGCAATAGCTGAGATAGTACCCCGGCACAGGCGGAGTATCGTAATCGCTGTGCTGGGGTACTGATCTGAATCAGTGCAGCAGACCGAATACCGCTACGCTGTTGGTGGTGCCGACGAACACTTTGCCGTCGGCGACGGTGGGTGTGATGAATTTGTTGCCCGCGCCGAATTGATCGCGATTGCCGGCGGCCTGGTTGCTGTTGTAGAGCTCATGGGCGAGATTGCCGGCATCGTAGGCGTGCAGCACGGCGGGGCTCGCATTCTCATGCGCCCAAACGATCGCATTTGATGTCCCGTTGGCGGACACGCTCGGCGCCGTCCCCGGAAAGGCGAACTGCGAGGGAGTCTGAGATTGCGGGGTGGCGAGGAGTCTGGCGCTCGTCACGGTGAACGCCTTCAGCGTGGAACCCACATCGCCGTAGTACACGGTCCCGTTGAAATACGCGGGCGTGGAGAAGATGCCGCCCGCCAGCGCGCCGCTCAGCTGCTGGTAGATGTTGTTGGTGGTGGCGCTGAACTTGCCCATCGAATCGCGATCGACGAGATAGATGTTGCCGTCCTTGCCGGCGCCGATCACCAGATGCCGGACGGTGTTGGTGGAGTCGGTCATATCCGGCAGGAGCATCGCCCCGCCGGAGCCCAAGTCCTCATCGGCGTTGGATTCGGCCACTTCGTTATACATCGCAAAGTAATCCGCGACTGTGAGCGAGCCGCCGGCGGTCGAGATTTTCAAGAACGAGTTGCCGTAGTCCTGTTGGTTGGGAAAGCCGTTCGCGTCGAGAGTGGTCTCGAATGCGCCGTTGGCCGTCAGCAGGTAGAGATTGCCGGCCGAATCGATGGCCGGTCCCCCGCCGGCCATCCAGATCGCCGGCCCGGCGCCGCTGTTGGGTGCGACATTGAGCACCGCGCCGCGGACCAAGGTGCTCTCCGCGAAAGCGATGATCCAACCGGAGTAGGGCGCGATGTCGCAGTGCGAAGTCCAACTCGTGTAGAGCGTGCCGTTGCGAAGCAGCAGCGCCGCGCGCTCCTCGTACTGGCCGGCGCTGAAGGTGTCGGTGGCTCCGCCGGCGCCGGGGAACGTCGCCGAAATCTCCACCGGGCCGTTGAGCAATTCGGCGCCCGTGACGAGATCGAGGGCATGCAGCCGCTGGTGATAGTTCGATGCGGAATCTTTCGACATGGCGACCACGAACAGCGTACCGTGGGCGCCCGCGCTGCGGTCGATCACCGGTGTGGAGGTGATGCCGATTTCAGGGACCACTTGATTGCAACCGTGTGTGTCGCTGGTGGTTTCGCCCGCCGCCAGCAGCGAAACCTGCCAGAGTACCGCCCCGCTGTCCGCGTCGAAGGCGTACACGGAGTCATGCTCGGTGGCGGTGAACACGACGTTGTGTGTCCCGCCCAACACGCTGAACTGCGACAGATACAAGGGCTGCGCATCGACTTTCCCGTCCACCGGAAGGTTGCGCAACAAACCGAAGGTCGACGACGCCACGTTCGCGAGCGTGAGGGTCGATTCGGTGAGATTTTGCCCGCTGCGAGATAGGTCATTTTTGTAGGTCACCACATCGGTCCCGGCGGGCGCCGGTGACTGGGTAGTGACGGTGAGCGTCGCAGCGTTGCTCGTCGCTTTGCCGTAGGCATTGGAGACCACGACCAGAAACGTGCTGCCATTGTCGCCGGCGATGGTGGCCGGCGTCGTGTAGTTGAACGCCGTGGCGCCGGCGATCGGCACGGCGCCCTTCTGCCATTGATAGGTCAACGGCGCGGCTCCGGCGGCGGTCACCGAGAAAGTCGCGGTCTGTCCCAACGCCGCGCTCGTGTTCGAGGGCTGTGCGGTGATCGAGGGAGCGGTACCCGAGGACGCCGGCGGTGCCGACCCGGCCGCACCGTGGCCTCCGCCGCCGCAACCGGCGAGTAGCGCGAACAAAACCCAGGCGAGCGCAGGAGGCGATTCCTTGATCATGGCACACACCCCCACTGCGTTTGGAATCACGGCATTTGGAAACACCGCGCTTGAAAGCTCTTCGATCAGCCTGACTAGCTCGATTAGATCATGTACGAAACGGCATTCAAGCGTCGGTGGTTCGCGACGTGGGGTTTAAGCACTCTTGCATGTCGCCGAAGCGGGTTTGCAGCCACACCAACGCGGCGATCGCCGCGGTTTCGGTGCGCAAGACACGCGGCCCCAAACCCACGCGAAAAAATCCCGCCACACGAAATGCTTCGAGCTCATCGGATCCGAAGCCGCCTTCAGGTCCGATCGCCATTTCCGCACCAGGCATCGGACCCTCGTTCGCCTCGCCCCCGTTCAACTCGCGCCCTTGCGCGCCGCCGTCGGGCTCGAATAGCAGCCGCAGAGAGTCACTTGGCACCGATTCTCCGAGATAGTGGAGCAGCGGCTGCGCCGCGTCGATCGCCGGCAAGCGATTACGGCCGCATTGCTCGCAGGCGCTCACCGCCACGGCGCGCCAATGCGCGGATTTCGATTCCGCCTGGCGCGCATCGAGCCTGACCACGCTGCGCTGACTCAAGATCGGCACGATCCGGGAGACGCCGAGTTCGGTCGCCTTCTGCACGATGAAATCCATCCGGTCGCCGCGCGGCACGCATTGTACCAGCGTCACTTTCAATGGAGATTCCCGGTCAACTGGACGGCCCTCACCGACGGACGCCAGGACGCGCGACCCGCGCACGCTCTCAATCGCACCGTGAAATTCTTGCCCGTCGCCGTTGAACAACACCAGTTCGTCGCCGTCCCGCGCGCGCAGCACCTTTGCCAGGTGCGACGCGGTGGCGGGCGCCAGTTCGACCACGCTCCCCGCGGTGAGCGCGGCATCGATATAGACGCGAGTCAGCCGCACGACGAGACCAGGGTGGCGGGTGCGCCGGCGCAAGGGCGGCGTGCGGCGAATGAATCAAAATCGACGAGATTGCGGCGGATGGCATGCATGGCCACGCAATTGTCGCATATGCTTGCGAGGGTACCGGTTACCTTGGAGCGGACGTGCAGGTCGACCTCGATAGCGGGCTGATGTTGGGCGCCCGCCAGATCGCCTCGCCGAATTACGACTCGCGGCCGCCGGGCGTGGACGCGGATCTGATCGTCGTGCACGGCATCAGCCTGCCGCCCGGCGACTTCGGCGGCCCCTGGATAGACCGGCTGTTCACCAACACGCTGCCGACTGACGCGCATCCGTATTTCGCCGAGATAGGCACGCTGCGGGTTTCATCGCATCTGGTCATCACGCGCGACGGCGCACTCACGCAATACGTGAAATTCACGGAACGCGCCTGGCACGCCGGTAAGTCGAGTTACGACGGTCGCGAAGCCTGCAACGACTTCTCGGTCGGCGTGGAACTCGAGGGCACCGACACGCTCCCGTACGAATCCGCGCAATATGCTGCGCTCGCCGAGGTGGTGGCCGCGTTGTGCACGGCCTATCCGCAGCTCTCGCCGGATCGACTGGTCGGCCACAGCGATATCGCGCCCGGTCGCAAGACCGACCCTGGTCCGGCATTCGATTGGGAACGGGCGCGGGAGCTGATCGATGCGGCGTGCCGCAGGGGCGACGGGTAGACTCAAGCCCTACCGCAATATCTCCACCAGCAATATCCATGCGTTGCCGATCGCGACCAGCATCGACGTCAGGACACCCGCACCCAGCCATAGCATGCCGCCGGGCAATAATCCCCAAAGACTACAAGCCGCCAGCACGCCCGGCAACGCAGCCGCCTGATGCAATAAGGTCCGACTGATGACATGCGAGGGTCGAAGGTAGGTCCGAGCGCGAACAGACTCGATTTGGATCACGACGGGGGCTATCCAGGCCGGCACGGCGATGACCGACAACGCCAAACCGAGTTTTCCGGCGGGCAAGCGTGGTATGAGTGCGGTCAATGCCTCTGACAGCGTCGCCGAGAGCAATATGATGGATTCGGCGGCGCGTCCCGAGACGCCCGGTAGTGCGATAATTCGAGAGAGGTTGATCGAAATTGCGACGAACAAAAGACCGGCCAAGGCGCCGGCTGCCCCGGCGGCAGCCACGAGGAAATCTGACCAACCTGCGACAACGGAGGCGTCCATCAACGCTCCTCGAGCTACGGGTCTTTCGTTCGCCTCCAAAACACTTCGCTGCCGTTTTCGTGGCGCGCAAGCAGGCGGGCGAGCACGAACAGCAGGTCGGAGAGGCGGTTCAGGTATTGCAAAGCTTCAGGGGCCACCGTCTCGGCACGGGCCAGCGACCAGCAGCGGCGCTCCGCGCGCCGGCACACGGTGCGGGCGACGTGGCAGGCCGCAGCGGCGGGTCCGCCGCCCGGCAGAATGAACTCCTTGAGGGGCGGCAAGGATTCGTTGAATCCGTCCAATTCCTGCTCGAGGCGTTCGACGTGGGACGCTTGGATCATGCGATGTCCGGGGATGCAGAGCTCGCCGCCCAGGTCGAATAGGTCGTGTTGCACCTCCGTGAGACAGCGTGCGACCGGCGGCGGCAACGCGGCGATGCTGAGTACCACACCGATGGCGCTGTTGGCTTCATCGACGGTGCCGAAGGCTTCGACGCGCAAGCCATCCTTCGGAACGCGCGAGCCGTCGCCGAGGCCGGTGCTGCCATCGTCGCCGGTGCGCGTATAAATCTTGCTCAGCCGATTGCCCATGGGTTTGCGCAAGGTAGCACACCGTTTGATAAGCTGGCATCCGTGAATCCGTCACCTGAATTGCAGGCGGCTCTGGACGCGGCCGAGAAAGCCGCGGATATCGCGCGTTCCTTATATCAGCGCAACCTCGAAGTTCGGATCAAAGCGGACAAGTCGCCGGTGACCGAAGCCGACATACGCTGCGAAGTGGCGATTCGCGAGATCTTGGAGGCGCGCTTTCCGGCCTACGGATTCTTCGGCGAGGAAACCGGCGCCCGCGATGAGAGTGCAGAGTGCTTGTGGCTGGTGGACCCCATCGACGGCACCAAGGCATTCGTGCGCGAGTATCCGATGTTCTCCACTCAAATCGCGCTCATGCGCCGCGGAGAAATCGTGCTCGGCGTGTCGAGCGCTCCGGTGTACGGCGAACTCGCCTATGCCGAGCGCGGCGCCGGGGCGTATCTCAACGGCAAACCCATGAGCGTCAGCCAAGTATCGACTCTGGAGTCTGCGGCGCTATCGTCGGGCAACCTGAAATCTCTCGCCACGGGTCCGCAATGGACGCACTACGGCGAACTCGTCGCGAGCGTGAACCGCATTCGCGGCTATGGTGATTTTCTTCACTATCATCTGCTCGCGAACGGCAAGATCGACGCGGTGATCGAAACGGATGTCAATATCCTCGACATCGCGGCCTGTGTGGCGATCGTCACCGAGGCGGGTGGGCGGTTCACCGAGTTGGACTGCGCACCGATCACCCTGCGGTCGACGTCCGTACTGGCCACCAACGGACGGCTGCATGCGCCGGTGCTCGCCGCGTTGAAGGTGAACGAGCCGGATCGTGGGCTTTGACCTCGCGTGAGTTTTGATCTGCACAGAGCTCGCGCGGATACACCGGGCTGCGATCGGGTCCTGCACTTCAACAATGCGGGAGCGGCGTTGACCCCGCGGACGGTCGCGGCGGCGGTGAGGGAACATCTCGATCGCGAAGGCGAAATCGGCGGCTATGAGGCGGCGGACGAAGCGTCGGCGCGCATCGAACACACCTATGATGCCGTTGCCGCGCTGATCGGTTGCGACCGCCGCGAGGTGGCTTTGGTCGAGAACGCAACCCGTGCGTGGGATATGGCCTTCTACGCATTGAAGTTCGCGCCAGGGGATCGCATCCTGACCGGGAGGGCGGAATACGCGAGCAACTTCATCGCATTCCTGCAGGTCGCCGGACGATCCGGCGCAAGAGTCGAAGTCGTCCCGGACGATGCGCATGGACAAATCAGCGTCGATGACCTGAGGCAGATGGTCGACGAGCGCACCAAGCTCATTGCGCTCACCCATGCGCCGACGAACGGCGGCTTGATCAATCCCGCCGGCGAGGTCGGCGCAATCGCGCGCAGCGCAGGCGTGCCATTCCTGCTCGATGCGTGTCAAAGCGCGGGGCAAATCCCCCTCGACGTCGATGAACTCGGCTGCGACATGCTGTCGGCAACGGGCCGGAAATTTCTTCGGGGTCCGCGCGGCACCGGTTTCCTGTATGTCCGCAGAGGCTGGATCGAAAAACTCGATCCCCCCTTCCTCGATTTACATGCCGCCACGTGGACGGGACCCGACACGTATGAAGTTCGGAAGGATGCGCGCCGGTTCGAAAACTGGGAAAGCTTCGTGGCGGGCCGTATCGGGCTGGGCGTGGCCTTGGACTATGCGCTGGGTTGGGGACTGAATGCGATTCGCGCGAGGATCAAAGCGTTGGCTGATGAGCTGCGTTTGAGTCTTCAGAATCTCCAGGGCGTCGTGGTACGCGACAAGGGCTCCGTGAAGTCAGGCATCGTCACGTTCACCGTGGACGGCAAGCGCGCGGAAGACGTTCAGCGAGCCCTGCGCGCGGACGCGATCAATTGCTCGGTCTCGCCTGCCGAATATGCACAGCTCGATATGCGTGATCGAGGCCTCACCGCGCTGGTTCGCGCATCGCTGCACTATTATAATAGCGAGGAGGAGATATCCAGATTCTGCGAGGCGCTTGCTTTGCTGCCGTAAACGGCGCCGCCGCGCCGCCGTACGTGCGCCTGACCGAGTGCCTGGGTTTCGATGCGCCGGATCAAGATTGAAAGAACACGCGCCGTTGGCCCAGGTCCGCGGCCTCGAAGCGGGTCGCGTACAGCCGGGAGAGGTGATGGGCGGTGAGGACATCGTCGACACGGCCGTACTGCCAGCGACCATCCCCGCCAATCAGCAGAGCGTCATCCGCGAAGCGTGCGGCAAGATTGGGATCGTGCAGGGTGACGATCACGGCGCCACCGGCATTGGCGCGCTCGCGCAGCAACTGCAGCGCCTCGAGTTGGTGGTTCGGATCGAGTTGATTGGTCGGCTCATCGAGCAGGAAGATCCGCGGCGTTTGGGCGAGCACCGCCGCCAGAGCGGCGCGGCGCCGCTCGCCGCCCGAGAGCGTGAACACGCTGCGCCCCTCGTAGCCTTCGAGTCCGACTGCGAGCAGAGCCGCCGAAGCGATGGCGAGATCGTGAGCCGACTCCCATTGCCAGCGGGGGATATGCGGATGTCGACCGAGCAGCACCGTCTCGAGGACGTTTGCCGGGAAGGGATCTTCGACATTTTGCGGCAGCAGGGCGAGCTCGCGGGCGAGATGGCGCCTCGGCCAGTCGTTGATGGGGCGGCCGGATATCATCACGGTCCCGGCCGAAGGCGGCCGAAGCCCGGCGAAGGTATGCAGGGAGAGGCTCTTGCCGGAGCCATTGGGACCAAGAATGGCCAGCACTCGACCGCTTGACACCTTCATATCGAGCCCGGCAATCAAGGTGCGCGATTCGACGCAGATGTCGAGACCGCGACATTCGAGCAGCGGCGGCATTGCTTCGTTGGGCATTGCTTCGGGCGATGTTGCTTCGGGGGGCGTTTCTTTCTGCGCCACGGGCCGAGTGTCAGCGAGCATGCTGCGGCCAGCGTATTTCGAGTGCAGTGGCAGGCCCGATGACGACTTCATCGAGACTCGCCGCTTGCTGCCATTTGCCCGGGGCCAGCACTCGCCGGCCCGCCATCAATTCGGCGGCGCGCTGCGGATAAAGAGGAACCTGGGCCGGATCGCCATAGCCGTCGGGAAAGCTCGGAGAGTCATCCGCCGGATTGTACTTGTCCGTGGCGCCGACGGTATGCAGCAGTTCGTGGGCAATCACCACATCGTTGTCACCGCCCATCTCGGGCGCGGCGAACGCGTAGACGACGCCGATGAGCCCTTTGGTAAGACCCAAGGAGTGCGGCACGGTCGGCGTCAGCGCGGGGTCGTGATACAGCACGAAAATGCGAATATCCTCCGGGTCGTGTGCGTGACCGCTGACCCGCCATGCCCAAAACCGCAGCCGCAAGCTCCATAGGGCTGTCGCCAACAACCCGGCATCGGGCGCGCGCTGCGGAGGCCGCTCGTGGAGCTCCGGCCGCAGCCGCGTCTTGATCGGCTCACGCGCATCCAGGTGATAGCGCTCGGCCTCGTGTGCGAAGAAGCGATCAATGGGTTTGAAGCGTTCGCCGTCGAGAGCGGCAAGATACGCCTTGGTAACCGGGCTGTCGTCCGCCGCGATGGGGTAGATCGCCACGTACAGAGGGTTGTGCCAGCGAGTGCTCAAATAGCGATCCTGCCAGGTCGTGACCGCGACCAGGAGCAATATCAACAACAGGACGGCGATACGCAGCGCCTTGAAGGTGCCGCCGGACGGCGCCGCACCGCGGGAGGGCGCGGCACCGCGGGATGGCTTCAATCGGCAGCCTCGACGGTGAACTCGGTGACTTCCCCGTCGACGACCGCGTAGCACACCGACATGGGTTTGCAGCACACCGGGCAATCCTCGATATACGATTGCCCTTCCACCGACAGGTCAAGGCTCAGCTGAATGGTCTCCCAGCAATGCGGGCAGGTGGCATCCAATCCCACGATGAGGTCCATCGGCACATTCTCAACATAATAGGGCGCCAGGGAACCAATAATACCCGTGTGGCCGATTGTGTGCCGGTACCGTCATAACGCAAGCCCAAGGGCTTATACTTGGTTACCGGGCTTAAGGGGCGTCGATTTAGAGGAATCATGGAGCCGACCGATACTTCGAAACCTGATTATTTTCATCGCGTAGTAGATTGCCAATGGGCCTGTCCCGCGCACACCGATGTGCCCGAGTACATCCGCCTGATCGCCCAGGGCGAGTTCACCGACGCCTACCTGGTGAACCGCGAATCCAACGTGTTTCCGGGCATCTTAGGCCGGGTCTGCGACCGGCCTTGCGAACCCGCGTGCCGGCGTGGGCGCATCGAAGAGAAGCCGGTCGCCATTTGCCGCCTGAAGCGCGTCGCTTCCGACCATCGCGACGACATCACGGCGCTGTTGCCGAAGGCGCCGCGCGAGAAGAACGGCAAGCGCATTGCGTGTATCGGCGCCGGACCCGCCTCCCTCACCGTCGCGAACGACCTGCTGCCGCTCGGGTATGAGGTCACGATTTTCGAACAATTCGCGGTGCCGGGCGGTTTGATGCGAACCAACATTCCGGCGTTCCGCCTGCCGGCCAAGGTTCTCGATGAGGAGATCGGCTATATCGTGAACATGGGGGCGGACCTGCGCCTGAATTCACCGGTCAAGAGCATGCGCCGGCTGCTCGACTCGGAGAGATTCGACGCGGTGTTCGTGGGATCGGGCGCGCCCAAGGGCAAGGAACTCGAGCTGCCGGGCCGCCGCGATTCGGACCGCATCCACATCGGCATCACCTGGCTCGAGTCGGTGGCCTTCGGGCACGTCGAGCGCGTGGGCGAGCGCGTCCTGATCATCGGCGTCGGCAATACGGCGATGGACTGCTGTCGCAGCTCGCTCAGGCTCGGCGCCAGGCACGTGAAAGTCATGGCGCGCAAGCCCCGCCAGTTCTTCAAGGCGTCCGAGTGGGAGCTCGAGGATGCCGAGCACGAAAACGTCGAAATCGTCGTGAATCACGCCCCGAAGTCCTTCGTGACCGAGGCGGGACGCCTGACGGGCATGATCTTCGAGAAGCTGGAATACGACATCGAGAACGGCGACATCAAGGCGACGCGCTCGCTCGGCGATGTCTTCTTCCCCTGCGACGATGTGATCCTCGCCATCGGCCAGGAAAACGCCTTTCCCTGGATCGAGAAGGACCTCGGCATCGAATTCGACAAATGGAATGTTCCCAAGGTGAACAAGACGACATTTCAAGCCACGCTGCCGCAGGTGTTCTTCGGCGGCGACTCGGCCTTCGGGCCGAAGAACATCATCTGGGCGGTCGAGCACGGCCATCAGGCCGCCATCTCCATTCACAAATTCTGCCAGGACCAGCCGGTGGAGGAGCGCATGCCGCGCGGGGTGACGCTGTCGAGCCGCAAGATGGGCATGCACGAGTGGGCGTACAAGAACGAATATAACGGCGTGGAGCGGCGCCTCGTTCCGCACGTGGGGCTCATCGAGCGATTCAAGAAGATCAATATCGAAGTGGAGCTCGGGTTCACGGCCGAGGAGGCGGCGCTCGAAGTCCAGCGCTGCTTGAATTGCGACATTCAGACGGTTTTCACCGCGAAGCTGTGCATCGAGTGCGATGCGTGCATAGATATTTGTCCGGTCGACTGTCTCACGATCACCCCGAACGGCACGGAAGCGGAATTGCGTGCGCGCCTCACCGCGCCGGCCAAGAACCGCTCGCAGGCCCTGTACGTCTCCGCTCCGCTGCCGCAAACGGCCAGGGTCATGGTGAAAGATGAAGATGTCTGCGTGCATTGCGGTTTGTGCGCGGAACGCTGCCCGACCGCCGCCTGGGACATGCAGAAATCGACCTTTCACATTCCGCGCGCGATCGATGAGGAGGCCGCCGTATGCCCAGCCTGATTGCCGGCGCCGGCAAGGTGAACGACTTCGTGGTGAAGTTCGCCAATGTGAATGGCACGGGCTCGGCGAGCGCCAATTCCCTGCTCATGAAAGCGATCTTTCGCATGGGCGTGCCGGTGACCGGCAAGAACTACTTTCCCTCGAACATCCAGGGCCTGCCCACGTGGTATGAGATCCGCGTCACGCGCGACGCCTACGCCGCGCGTGCCACCACCGTCGACATCATGGTGGCGATGAACGCGGAAACCTATTCGAAGGACGTGCGCGAACTCTCTTCGGGCGGATATCTGATTTACGACTCGACCTGGCCGCGCAGTTCGCTGCTGCAGCGCGGCGACATCACGGTCATTCCGGTGCCGCTCGCCAAACTCGTGAATGAAAATTTCGACGGCGTCCGGAACCGGATTCTGCTGAAAAACATAGCGTATGCGGGCGTGCTCGCCGCATTGATCGATGTGGATCTCGAGGTCATCAATACGCTCCTGGGCGAAAGCTATGGCAAGAAACCGAAGCTGCTCGAGTCCAATACCCGGGCCCTGCGGCTGGGATACGACTACGTCAAGGAGCACCTGCCGTCCCCCCTGCCATTGCGGGTCGAGCACATGGACAAGACGCGCGGTCACATCATGATCGACGGCAACACGGCCGCCGGCCTAGGGTGTGTGTACGCGGGCGCCACGGTCGGCGCCTGGTATCCCATCACACCCTCCACGTCGCTGATGGATGCATTCAAGGGTTTTTGCGAGCGTTATCGCGTCGATGCGGACACGGGCGAGCGCAACTTCGCCATTCTGCAGGCCGAAGATGAACTGGCCGCCGTCGGCATGGTGCTCGGCGCCTCCTGGAACGGAGCGCGCGCGTTCACGCCGACCAGTGGTCCCGGCATTTCACTGATGAACGAGTTCGTGGGCTTGGCGTATTACGCGGAGGTTCCGTGCGTCATTTTCGACGTGCAGCGGGTGGGCCCTTCCACCGGCATGCCGACGCGCACCCAGCAGTCCGATATTTTGTTGTGCGCATACGCATCGCACGGCGACACGCGCCACGTACTGTTGTTTCCCGCGAATCCGGAAGAATGCTTTTACATGGCCGTGCAGGCCTTCGACATCGCCGAGCGCCTTCAGACCCCGGTATTCGTGCTCTCCGATCTCGATATCGGCATGAACGACTGGATGTGCCCGGACCTCAAGTGGGACGACGCGTACCGCCCGGACCGCGGCAAGATGCTGTCGGCGGAAGAGCTCAAGAGCCTCGAGAAATTCTATCGCTATGTGGATCGCGACGACGACGCGATTCCCTACCGGACCTTGCCGGGCACGAGCCCCAAGGGCGCGTATTTCACCCGCGGCTCGGGCCACAATCAATATGGGGCGTACACCGAGGATTCAACCGAATACCAGCTGGTCCTCGACCGTTTGAAGCGGAAATTCGCCGGCGCGCCGAAGTATCTGCCGAAGCCGGTGAGCTCGGCGACGAGCGGCAACGAGGTCGGCATCGTGAGCGTAGGCAGCTGCGACGGAGCGATTCGCGAGGCGCTCGATGTGCTCGGGCGGCAAAAGATACCGGTCGATTATCTGCGCGTGCGGGCGTTCCCCTTCAACAACGACGTCGAAGCATTTCTGAAGGCGCATTCGACCATTTTCGTGGTCGAACAAAATCGCGACGCGCAGTTGAAGTCGCTGCTCACCCTCGAAACCGCGGTCGAGAAATCGAAGCTTCACTCGATCTTGAGCTACAGCGGCCTGCCGATGTCGGCCCAACCGATCGTCGACGGCATCCGCGCCAAGCTCGAGGAAGCGCCGCGGCTCTCGGCGGTACCGCGCAAGTAAGCGGTCACGCCCACTCCATACGAGTTCCCTATGTCATATATCAACAAACCCAAAGTCGCCCATCCTTCGCTTCCGACCAACGACTTGGGAATGACGCGCCGCCAATACGAGGGCAGCATGTCGACGCTTTGCGCGGGATGCGGACACGATTCGGTGACCGCCGCCGTGGTCGAAGCGTGCTGGGGCCTGTCGATGCAGCCGGAACAGCTGGTGAAGCTCTCCGGCATCGGCTGCTCATCGAAGACGACAGCGTATTTCGTCAGCGGTTCGCACGGCTTCAATGCCGTGCACGGCCGCATGCCCTCGATCGCGAGCGGCGCGAATGCCGCCAATCGCGGGCTCACCTACGTCGGGGTGTCGGGCGACGGCGATTCATTGTCGATCGGGATCGGCCAATTGGTGCATGTCATCCGCCGCAACGTGAACATGCTGTATCTGATCGAAAACAACGGCGTCTATGGCCTCACCAAGGGCCAGTTCTCGGCGTCCGCCGACATCGGCACCAAGGCGAAGCGCGGTGAGGTCAATTCCTCGCCGCCGATCGACCCGGTGCTGTTGGCGCTCACGCTGGGGGCGACCTTCGTCGCGCGCAGCTTCTCCGGCGACAAGGCGCAGCTCGTGCCTCTCATCCAGGCGGGCCTGCGCCACAATGGGTTTGCACTGATCGACGTGCTTTCGCCCTGCGTGACCTTCAACGACCACGAGGGGTCGACCAAGAGCTATACCTTTACGCGCGAGCACTACCATGCGGCGGTCGAGGCGGACTTCGTGCCGCGGCAACAGGAAATTGCGGTCGATTACCCGGCGGGCGAGTCGATCCCGGTGAATTTGCACGACGGCAGCCGGGTCGTGTTGCGGAAACTGGATCCGACCTACGATCCGACCGATCGCGCCGCGGCGTACCACTACATCGAAACCAAACTCAAGCAAAACGAATATGTGACCGGGCTGATCCACATCGATGAGAGCGCCGCGACGGAGTTTCATACCGTCAATCGCACCGCCGCCGCGCCATTGAACAGCATCCCGTACGAGAAGCTCTCGCCGGGACGCGCCGCGCTCGACAAGCTGATGGGGCGCTACCGGTAGGATGTAGGGTTGGGCGGCGTCAAGGCTGCAAGCGAGTGACCGACCAGTGCGAGGCGCCCGCGGCGCTGGGCGATGCGCCCAAGATCCTGGTCCAGCGCGCGCGGTCGTGGATGCGGAACTCGCCTTCCACCCACAGTTCCACGGCGTCCACATGCAGGCGAAAGCCCCCCCAATTGGACGGGCGCGGCACATCGACGAGCACGTCGCGCGGCTCGGGCGCGCCGGGACCGTCGTAGGGAATGCCGAACCGGCGCGCGGCGGCAGCGACGGCCTGCTTCAAGGCCTGCCGCGATTCCACGGGCTGGCTCTGTTCGCTGGCCCAGGCGCCCAAGCGGCTCTGCCAGGCGCGCGTTCTGAAATAGGCATCGTTTTCGGCGTCGGAGAGCGGTTCGACCCGCCCCTCGGCGCGCACCTGGCGGTGGCGGTGATCCCAATGAAACACCAGCGCGGCTCGCGGGTTATCCGACAGTTCCCGACCCTTGCGCGATCGGTAATTGGTATAGAAAACGATGAAGCCGGGCTCCGGGGCGATTTTCTTGCACAGCACGACGCGCGCGGACGGGTAGCCGCGCGCATCGACCGTCGCCAGCACCATGGAGTTTGGATTGGGCTGGGCGGCGTCTTGCCGCGCCTGCTCGAACCACTGCTCCGCCACCTCGAGCGGATTCGGCGGCAAGGGGTCGGGCAACGTCTCGGTCCAGGGTGTCTTGATGTCGGGTGTCTTTATGTCGGCGGTCATCGGAGAATGTTAGCCGTGCCGATGCGCTTGCGGTAGCCGTGGGCAGCCCGTAAAACGGGTCGACGGGATTCTGAGTGGAATCTTTTGGGGACTGTTTGTACATGAATCTGGACGAATTGCGGACCGAGTTGACTGAACTCGACGGACAGCTCGTGGAACTGATCGCGCGCCGCCAGGCCTTGAGCGAACAGGTCGCAGCCGTGAAACGCGCTACCGGACGCCCGACGCGCGATTTCGGGCGCGAGCGGGAGGTGATTCTGCGCGGGCGCACCCACGCCGAGCGGCTGGGCGTCTCGCCCGACCTGGCGGAATCTTTGCTGAGGCAGCTCATTCAATCCTCGCTCGCGACCCAGGAGCAGGCGCGCGTGGCCGCCCAGGCGCACGGCAGCGGCAAGCGCGCCCTGGTCATCGGCGGCCGGGGCAAGATGGGCGGGTGGTTTGCGGAATTTCTCGCCTCGCAGGGATTTCGGGTCGCGATCGCGGATCCCCAGGGCGGACTGGCCGGCTTCGATACGCTCGTGGATTGGCGCGATGACCCCCTGGATTTCGACCTGATCGTGCTCGCGACTCCCTTGAGCGCCACCACGCCCTTGCTCGAATTCCTGGCGCAGCGCGCGCCGCGCGGCCTGATTTTCGACTTGGGTTCGCTCAAGACGCCGTTGCGTGCCGGCCTCGACGCGTTGGTGCGGGCGGGATGCCGGGTGACGTCGCTGCACCCGATGTTCGGTCCGGACACGGAATTGCTGTCGGGGCGGCACGTGATTTTCATCGATCTGGGTCATGCCGATGCGCTGAAAGAAGCTCAGGAACTGTTCGCGCCGACCATGGCGGAGCGGGTGGTCATGGGACTCGATGAGCACGATCGGTTGATCGCCTATGTGCTGGGGCTCTCGCACGCGCTCAACATCGCCTTCTTCACCGCCCTCGCCGAGAGCGGCGAAGCCGCGCCGCGTCTGGCGAAGCTGTCGAGCACGACGTTCGATTCGCAGCTCGAAGTGGCGAGCCGGGTCGCGGCCGAAAGCCCCGACCTGTATTTCGAGATCCAGAGTTTGAACGACTATGGGGCTGAGTCATTGCTCGCGCTGCAGCAAGCCGTGGAGCGGCTGGTGGCCACGGTGAAGTCGAAGAACTCGGGAGCTTTTTCCGCCCTGATGAATCGCGGCCGAGCGTATTTGGACGTGCGCGCAGCCGCGCGCGCGGGCTGACGGCGGCCATGCCGGACAAGGATGAGGTGGTTCGGGAGAACGAAAACCTCAAGAAGCGCCTCAAGGCAATGACCGCGGAGGCAGACAGGAACGAGTCCATCTTGAAGCGCACCCAGGCGCGCGAGTTGACGCTGCTGCGCGCCGACAGCCTGGCGCAGCTATTGCGCGCCATGGTCGACGGCTTGCGGGAGTCCTATGCGCTCGATGCGGTCAGCGTCGTGCTGCTCGACCCTCAGCATGAGATCCGGCACCTGTTGGTGGCCGGCGGCGACCGGCCGGAAGAATTCAACCAGATTTTCTTCGTCGACTCGCTGGTCAGTCTGGCGCCGCAATTGGCCGCGCTGCACAAACCCTGGCTCGGTCCGTTCACCGGGGCGGATCACCATCTGCTGTTTCCGGGGACACCCCATCTCAAGAGCGCGGCTCTCGTGCCTCTGCCGCGCAAGGACCGGGCGACGGGGGCCCTGTGTTTCGGCAGCCGCGACCCGGCGCGCTTTACCCGCCAACATGGAACGGATTTTCTGGCGCATCTGGGCGCGGTCGCCGCCGTCTGCATCGAGAATGCGATCAATCGCACCCGCCTGCTGCGTGCCGGCATCACCGATTTTTTGACCGGCTGGCACAATCGGCGCTACATGCAGCAGCGGCTCAAGGAGGAATTGGCGCGCGCGCAGCGCAGCGCCGGCACCATCGCCTGCCTGATGATCGATATCGACCGCTTCAAGAGCATCAACGACGGCTACGGCCATCTCGCCGGCGACAACGCACTCAAGGAGATCGCGCACCGGGTCGAACAGCAGATTCGCAGCATGGATACGGCCGCGCGCTTCGGCGGGGATGAATTGGCGATCCTGCTGCCGGCGGCGAGTTCGGCGGAGGCGGCGACGCTGGCGGAGCGAATCCGCGAAGTGATCGCAGCGGAGCCATTTTCGCTCACTCCGCAGATCGAGCGCAGTTTGACCGTCTCGGTCGGCGTCGCCACGGTCGCGCCCGGACGCCACGAAACGGATCTGAAGGCGGTCGCCGACCGGCTCATCGCCGACGCCGACTCGGCGCTGTATCGGGCCAAGGCGCTCGGGCGAAACCGCGTGCAGGTGGGGTCATAAATGATTTTGACATACCCGCAAATCTGCGGGCGTTATGTCTCGTTGGGGACGAGAGATGAAACGGCATCTATAGACTAAGGAGCGTCACCGCCCAGATAAAGTCGGACAAGGGAAGCGGAAGGCAAGGTAAGCGGAAGGGTTTCATTGAATCATCCAGTCAAAGTGCTGGTCGTTGAAACGCGGGATTCAGAACGTTTCATCTCGCGCCGATTACAGGATAAGCACGCGCGCGACCTGGCGTGGCATACCGCGGCATCGGAGTGCGATCTGCGCAAGATCGCGCAGGACTTCAATCCGGGGATCGTATTTTGCGCCGACGAGATGCTGCCGGGTTGCCGCGACGGCGCGCTCGATTTATTGCAGCTCTTGTCGTTGCAAGCGGCGAAGATCCTGATCGCCGAAGTGGGCGATGGATTGCCGTCCTGGGATCTGACGGACGCATCATCGCCGCATACCCCGGCGCATGCCGCCGTCCCTCCAGCGGCCGCCGCCGAAGAGCACGCCGAACCGGCCACCCCGTGGCCTCTGCCGCTGCCCGCGATTCTCGAGACGAGCTGGGATGCCGTGGTGCTGAGCGACGGCGCGGGCTGGATTACCCACGCGAATTCCAAAGCCTGCGAGATCCTGGGCGAAACGGCCGGCAAGCACCTCGGCACGCTGCTCGGTACCGGTTGCGACTTCGCCGCGAAAGGGCGCCGCCTGCATCGCCTCGGTTTCTTCGATGCGGTGACCGGGCTGCCGTCTCCGGCGCATACCAGCGAGCTCACCGGACGCATCCTGGCGCGCACGCGCGATGAGCACGCGGCGCTGCCCGTCGCGGCCCTCGACCTGTCGGGCTTGCGGCTGATGAGCGAGGAACGCGGGCACGCGATCAGCGATGCGGTCCTCGACGCCATCGCCGGTGAGCTGCAATCGGGTGCGGTCGGCTGCGGGATGGTCGCGCGCGTCGGTGCGGACGATGTGCTCGTGATGCTGCCGGACCCGTGTCATCCATCGGATGCGGTGGTCAATGTCTGTGCTGCGGGCCGCTCTGCGGTGCGGTCCGCCGAGCCCTCGCCCGCAGCGGCAAATCCGCTACCGGCGCCGGAGGATGCCTCGCTGCTCGATGCGGGCTTGCAGAATGCGCTCACCCGGCAGACCATCGGCGTGCACTACCAGCCGCAGTACGAACTGCAGAGCGGCCGCGGCATCGGGGTGCAGGCGCTCGCGCGGTGGTTTCTGACCAACGGCGACGTGATCGCGCCGGCCGAGTTCATACCCGTCGCCGAACGGGCGGGAATGATCGACACTCTCGGCGCCCAGGTGCTGAAGAGCGCGTGTGATCGCGCCGCCGCCTGGCGGGGACGCGACCTGGAGCGTTTGACCGTGTCGGTCAACGTCTCGAATCTGCAGATCACCGAGAGCTTCTCCGCGGTCGTCGCCGGAATCCTCAAGTCGTCCGGCGTGGCGGCGACGCGGCTGGAGCTGGAGATCGCCGAAAGCGCGCTGCTGGCGAACCGCGAGACCACGATTCGCTGCCTGACGACATGGAAGCAGATGGGTGTGCGAATCGCCCTGAATCTTTCGGGGAAGGACGCGTCGAGCTTGGCCTATCTCGCGAAGATTCCGGTGGATCGTTTGAAACTGGATCGATCGCTCATCCACCGCATGACGCTGACCTCGAACGATGCGGGGATGGTCAGGTCGTTGATCAAAATCGCGGAGGTGCACGAGATTGCGGTGATCGCCCACGGCGTGGAGACCGAGGCCCAGTTCCAGATGCTGTTGAATTTTGGGTGTCCGCAGGCACAAGGCTTCCTGTTCGCGCGGCCGATGTCCGGCGTACACGCCTTGCTGGCGCTGCGCAAGCCGTGGGGCAACCTCGCCAAGTCGGTGGCGCGGCCGATCCCCGCCGAACACGCCTCCTGAATCGACGCCGTTGGCGATGTTGTTGCGATCTCATGACACGCTCCTGGCGTTCCGCCGGCGTGTCCTCGGATCTCTTACACGATTGTGAGGCGCGTCATTCTATTGTCACCCATGACATTGAGTACAATGACATGGCGAAACCCGATTACCGTACAGCAACCAATCGCAAGAGGTGCCCGACAACCGCATGAACAATTCGAACTCGTCCCCCGCCAAATCATCACGCGTGACGCTGAAGCTTCCGGCCGGCGCACGCAAGTCCCCGAGAGAAAGCAAGACCCCGCCCCTTCCGCGGCCGCCCAATTCAAACCTCCAAAGGCCGGAGCTGCAAAGGGCCGGCAAACAAAAGCCCGGCGCACATTGGTCGGACGAATACAAAGAACGCATGCAGGCCGAAATGGATGCACTGAATTCGCGCTGATTTTTCCTGATCCATTCCGCGATATCGCGGCGATTCCGGCCAGTGAGCAGCGGACGGCGCACCGCGTATCCCTCGAGGCGTGAGATTTGATGGCATTAAGTGAAATCGCGCCCGCGTCCCATCTGTCCTGCCGAGGGCCTGTGATGCCTGCAAAATGGGGCCTGTGATGAAGCTCTCAGTCCCTGAGTCACGATAAATCGCCTGCCGGCGTCCCGGTTATCATTAGGCATGCGCGGCCGCGTAACGCCCCTCGAAGAGCGAACGACACCCCTCTCCGTCAGTCGACGGCGCTGTGTACTGATTGTGGACGACGATCCGGTCTTCGCGTTGCTCGCGAGCGAGACCCTGGAGCAGGCGGGCTTTCGCGCGCCGGTGGCCGGCAGCGTGTCATCCGCCCTCGCATCGTTCGCGCAAGAGGTACCCGATCTCGTCCTGGTGGATGTGGAATTGCCGGGGGCCAACGGATTCGATCTATGCTCCCGCTTGCGCGAAACACCGGGCGGAATCGACGTCCCCATCATCATGGTGACGGGCCATAACGATACGGAGTCGATTGCGAGAGCTTTCAAGGTCGGCGCAGACGATTTCATGAACAAGCCTGTCTTGTGGCCGACGCTGCCGCATCGCGTCGGCTTCATGCTTCGGGCGCGCGACAACATGCGCGCGCTCAGGGCGAGCGAACACAAGAATCGGGCGTTGCTGCAGGCGATGCCCGACTCCATTTATATCGTGGACCGCGACGGCAAGATCCTGGAGCATATCGCGGGGGATGAAAAGGCGGATGGCGACAGCTTCTTCGGCAAACGACTGCTGAACGGCGAAGGACTCGTCGGCAAGCGCCTGGAAAATGTCATGCCGGCGGACATCGCGCAAGCGGCCCAGCTCTCCATGGATGCCGCGGCGACCACGCCCGAATTGACGACCCACGAGTTCGAGGTCGGCAGCGGCGAGGAGCGGCGGGCGTTCGAGGCGCGCTTGCGCCCGCAGGCGGACGGCACATTTCTGGTCATCATTCGCGACGCCACCGAGAGGCGGCGCGCCGAGGCGCGCATACAATATCTCGCCTATTACGACACGCTCACCGGATTGCCGAACCGTCAGTTGTTCACGCGCGAAGCAGGGCTCCTGCTGAGCGCCTCGAATCAATCCCGAGCGCCGGTCGCGCTGCTGTATTTGGACCTCGACCGCTTCAAGCGAGTCAACGACAACCTCGGCCATTCGGTCGGGGATGCGCTCCTGAAAAGCGTCGCGCGCCGGATCGAGCAGAGTCTGCGGGCCTCGGACTCGCGGGTCTCGCCGGGCGATCGAGGCAGGCGCCTGCCGGTGCGAATTGCGAGGCTGGGCGGCGATGAGTTCGTCATATTGCTGACCGAGATCGCCGACGAAGCGCAAGCCAAGTCGGTGGCCAAACGGCTGCAGCAATCGCTCGGGGAGCCCTTCGACTGCGAAGGGCACCGCTTCGTCATCACCCCGAGCATCGGCATTGCCCTCTGTCCGAAAGACGGCACCGACATCGAAGACCTGCTGGTCAAGGCCGACATGGCCATGTACCAGGCCAAGGATCAGGGACGAAACTGTCACGCGTTCTACGGCGAATCGATGGCGATCCGCTCGCTCGGCCGGCTGGAACTCGAGAGCGACCTGCGCCGTGCATTCGAAGCGGATGATTTTCGGCTTCTGTACCAGCCAAAAATGGACCTCACCACCGGCATGGTGGTGGGCGTGGAGGCGCTGCTGCGCTGGCATCACGTCGAACGCGGCTGGATTTCGCCGGAGAAATTCATTCCCGTGGCCGAGGAATCCGGCATCATCGTGCCGCTCGGCGATTGGGTCATTCGCGAAACGTGCAAGCAACTCAAAGCATGGGCGGCTGCCGGGCTGGGACATTTGAGCATCGCCGTCAACGTCTCGGTCCAGCAATTCGCGAAGGAGGATTTCGTGGACTCCGTGCTGCGCACCTTGTGGCAGTTCGGAGTCAAACCGCACCTTCTGGAGTTTGAAATCACCGAGAGCCTGTTGATGCGAAACGTCGACGACACGACCCTGGCGCTGAAGCGCCTGAGCGCCGCCGGTCTCACGCTGTCCATCGACGATTTTGGCACCGGTTATTCCTCGCTCGGCTACCTGCAGCAATTCACCGTGGACGCCCTGAAGATCGACCGGTCCTTCGTCAAGGATCTGCATGCGGGCGGCGATGCCGCCGCGATTTGCGCCGCGATCATCGCGATGGCGCGCGAGCTCAAGCTGAAAGTAATCGCCGAAGGCGTGGAGACCGCGCCGCAACTCGAATTCCTGCGGACCCATCGTTGCGATCAAGCCCAGGGCTATCTGATCAGCAAGCCCATCAGTGCAGCCGATCTCGAGAACTGGCTTCGGGTGGCCCAGGGCGGGCGTCTGCTGTCGCAGGCGCAGCGCAGCTAGGAGCCATCATGAGATGGGTCGGCAACCTGCCCCTCACGGCAAAGCTTCGCGGCGCGATGCTGTGCGCGGCCGCCGTCGCGTTGGCGGTCGCCGCGGTGCTCGACATATCGGGCGAGTTGCTCTGGGCGCGCCGCGGTCTCGCGACGCAACTATTGGCGACGGCGACGGCCCTGGGAGAAAGTACCACCGCCGCCATCGCATCCGGCGACACCACGCTCGCGCGCAACGTGCTGGGCACGCTGCGCGCCGACCCGAACATACGCTCGGCCACGCTCTATGACCCGACGGGCAAGCTGTTCGTCGACGTCCCCCTCGCGATCGATGCCTCCACGCCGGAACGGCGCCTGCAGGCCTGGTCGATCGTGAACACCGTTCGCGGCGAGCAATCGATTCGATACCGGGGACTGACGCTGGTGCACATTCAGGCGCCCATCATGCAGAACGGAGAGCTCGCCGGCAGCATCCATCTGGATGCAGATTTGATCCAGCTCAATTCGCAACTGCGCAGCTCCCTGATCATACTCGGCCTCGCGATGTTGTTTGCCGTCATCGCCGCCCATCATGCCTCGGCACGTCTGCAGAAGGCCATCAAGAGACCCATCAACGAACTGCTCAAGGTGGCGCGGCATGCGCGCGAGAGCAAGAGCTTTACCGTCCGCGCCGTAAAGCACACGGACGATGAAATCGGGGCATTGAGCGATGAATTCAACCAATTGCTGGGGGAGCTCGAAAAGCGCGACCTCAATCTGCTCGTTTATCAGAACGAACTTGAGACGCGAGTGCGCGGACGCACCAGCCGGCTGGACTCGGCGGTCGCGGATGCGCAGGAGGCCCTGGAACGGGCAGAGGCGGCAAGCCGCGCCAAGAGCGAATTTCTCGCGCGCATGAGCCATGAGATTCGCACGCCGATGAATGCCGTGCTTGGGATGACCGAACTGCTGCGCTACTCGACGGCACTCGACGACCGGCAGCGCCGCTACACCGACACCATCCACCAATCCGGGAGCGCATTGCTCGGGATCATCAATGACATCCTCGATTTCTCGAAGATCGAGGCCGGCAAGCTCGACCTCGACATCGCGCCATTTTCCCTTCGCCTGGTGGTCGAGGATGCGGTGGAAGTGCTGGCGGAACGCGCGCATAGCAAGGGATTGGAGCTGCTGTGCGATATTCCCCCGGACGTCGAGACGGCGGTTTGCGGCGACGCCCAGCGGCTTCGCCAGATCATCATCAACCTGGTCGGCAACGCCGTAAAGTTCACCGAGCGGGGAGAAGTCAAGATCGTCGTGGGACACACCGCGACGGATCGTACCCACACGAGTTTTCGCTTCGAAGTGTCGGATTCCGGCGTCGGAATACAGCCGGAGAACTGCGCCACCATCTTCGATTCGTTCGCTCAGGAAGATAACTCGGCCACGCGCAAGTACGGGGGCACCGGACTTGGCCTCGCGATATGCAAGCAGTTGGTGGAATTGATGGGCGGTCAAATCGGCGTGCAGAGCTCGCCCGGGATCGGGTCCACATTCTTCTTCACCGTGATTTTGGCCAACGATCCGGCCACGGTCCGCGGCATGCGGCCGGCCGTGCTGAAAGGCGCCAGGGTACTCATCGTTGATGACAATGCGACCAGCCGCAGGATCGTAGCGGGTCATCTCAAGAGCTGGGGCGTGGAGGTCTCCGAAGCCGACTCGGGCTTGTTGGCCATGGAAATCCTGCGAGCCGAAGAGCGTGTGCCGTTCGATGCAATCGCAATCGACGGCCACATGCCCGAGATGGACGGGTTCGCCCTGGCGGCGGAAATTCGCCGGCGCCCGGGACTCAAAGCCGTACCGCTCCTGATGATGCGCTCGATCTCCGCGCAGCCGGCTTCGGACAAGGAACCCACCGGGCGCACGGCGTGGCTCAGCAAACCCGTGCGCCGATCGCAATTGCATGCCTGCCTCGCCGCGCTGTTGGCGGAGGAACCCGCAGCCTCCGGCGGCGCTCGCGATGGCGCGACGGATAAGCCGTCGCCGGCCACGCGCGAGCCGCGGGAAATGTCACGTATCCGCCGGGTACTGCTCGTCGAGGACAACCCGGTGAACCAGGAAGTCGCTCAGGCGATGTTGTCGGAATTGGGAGTGGAGGTGGTCAGCGCGTGGACCGGCGAGGAAGCGCTGATCAAGTTGGCCGCGGACAGCTTCGAAGTCGTATTGATGGACTGCCAAATGCCGAGGCTCGACGGATACGCGACCACACGGCGCTTACGCGAGTGGGAGCGGCGCACGGGCCGCGATCGCACCCCCGTCGTCGCGCTCACCGCCAATGCATTGAACGGCGACGCCTCCCGCTGTTTCGAGGCGGGGATGGATCGATACTTGAGCAAACCCTTCAGCATCGATCAGCTGTATCGCATTCTCGACTCGTGCGCGCCGGCCGAAGCGGCCGCGCCGGCGGATGGGGCGGTTGAACCCAAATCCCTGGACAAGCAAACCATGGAGAGGATTCGGGACTTGCAGAGACCGGGCGCCACGAATCTCATCTCGAAGCTCGCCGGCCTCTATCACTCGAGCTCGATTGCGCTGATCGAGAACGCGCGCGCCTCGCTCGCGTCGGGGGATGCCGCCGGACTCGCCCGTGCGGCGCATGCGTTGAAATCGAGCAGCGGCAATATCGGCGCGATGTTGCTCGCCGAGTTGTGCGCAAATCTCGAGTCGGCGGCGCGCAGCGCGGTGCTGCAGGAAGCCGAGACGCTGCTGGAAAGGATCGTTGCCGAACACGCCGCAGTATTGAAGAATTTACATGATCAAAGCGCCGCGGCCTGAGGTTCGAGCCCGCCAATCATAGTGCCCGCCCATCGAGCCGCGTGCCGCGCGTGTCAGCCAGGCCCGCATGATATGGGGATCAGCATTTGAACGGTGTGTCGGGCAAAACTGACGCTCCGCGGGGGCCGACTCCCGTGTGAAACACGGCGCGACCCGGAGTAGCATTGACGCATGCATTCTCCGTCGCCCGCCAAGAGACCGCCGCAAAATAAATGAAATCCCGTGCCTCTTGGCACCCCTGGGGGTTGCTGTTGGTCGTGATCTTCGGCTGCCACTCGCGCGCGGCTCACGCGCAAACACCATCGCCGCTGCAGGAGTGGCAGTATTCCGGAGGCGTCATTTTGGCGCGGCTATTCGAGCCGAATCTGCCCGAATTTCGCACGGTCCTCGGGCTCGCATCGGAGGTACAACCCGTCTATGACGGCTCACGCGCATACCGGGTGCAGGGGGGTCCGGTCGTCAACATTCAATACCGGGATGTCGCCTTTGCCACGACCGGGCAGGGCATCGGTTATAACTTTCTCCGCGGTGACCACTACCAGGTGGGGGCCGGGGTCACGTACGACTTTGGACGCAAGATGACGGATGATCTTGCCAATCTGCACGGCATTGGGGACATCTCCCCGGCTCCGGTCGCGAAGGCCTTCGCATCGGTGGTGCTGTCGAAGAAATTTCCCCTGATCCTGCGGACGGACGTCCGGCAGTTCATCGGCGGAGCTGAAGGAGCGGTGGGTGATGCCGCCGTCTATCTGCCACTGCCGGGGAGTTCAAAAACATTCGTCATGTTTGCCGGACCGTCCATCACTCTCGCCACGCAGCATTATTTGCAAACCCTCTATGGGGTGAGTGCAGAACAAGCGCTCGCATCCGGACACGGCGTCTACTCGCCTCACGCGGGCACGGCGGCCGCCGGCGTCGGATTCAGCGCGACAAAATTCATCACGCACCATTGGTTGTTGAATCTCGACAGCGCCATCAGTCAGATCCGGGGAGGCGCGGCTCACAGCCCGCTAGTCGAACAGAGAACGCAGCGCGTACTCGCGCTGTCGGTGGACTATCAGTGGTAGCGCCGCTGATCAAAAAATCAACAGATCAAGCCAAGCGGCTGAAATTGGGTGACGTTTCGATGACATGTCGCAGGTTGTCCACAGGCTTATGCACCGCGAATGGGGATATATAATCGCCGCGCAGCTGATCCAAGCCGCCATCTGCGTCGTCGTGTTCTCGTCCACGGCGCTCGGCGGCGACGCGTTGCCCCCGCCCACGGGGTTTCTCTTCTGGACGCCGCCGCAACAGCGCGTCGGCTATCGAAACATAGAGAAGATCTTTCCCACCCGCGTCGTCAAGCGTGGGCCGCACGTCCATCCGTTGCCCCGCGACCCTTTGCAGACCGATGTCACTTACCACTTCGAGGGATCGCGGTGGAATACGGCGAGGTTCATGCGGACGAACCGCGTCGCGGGATTGCTTGTGATCAAGAATGGGAAGATCTTTCTCGAGCGCTACGGCCTCGGCGAGACCGCGCAGGATCGGTGGACGTCGTTTTCCGTCGGCAAGTCGGTCACCTCGACGTTGATTGGCGCGGCGATCAAGGATGGATTTATCACCGGGGTCGATTCGCAGGTCACCGATTACCTGCCGGCACTCAAGGGAAGCGCGTACGAAGGAGTGACGATTCGGCAGTTGCTCACGATGACCAGCGGCGCAAAATGGAACGAGGATTATTCCGATCCGAAATCCGATGTCAACCAAATTGCCCTGGGCGAGCCGGGGCCGGATGGTGAGAATCCGATCGTCGCCTACATGGCGAAGCTGACGAGGGAAGCTCCGCCCGGCGTCAAATGGGTTTACAAGACCGGAGAATCCGATCTGATCGGCGTATTACTGGCGCGCGCCACTCAGAAGCATCCCGCCGATTATCTGTCAGAGAAAATCTGGTCAAAGTTCGGGATGGAACGAGACGCGGTATGGATGCTCGATCGCGCGGGAGAGGAGCTCGGCGGTTGCTGCCTGTCGATGACTCTGCGGGATTATGGCCGCTTCGGATTGTTCTTCATGCTGGGCGGCAAGCTCGGGGACACGAGCATATTGCCCGACGGGTGGGTCGCCGAGGCAACCCGGCAGCAGGTCCAGGGATATGGATTTCAGTGGTGGGTGCACGAGGACGGCACCTACGAGGCGATCGGAATCTTCGGTCAGGCGATTTTCATCGATCCGCAAGAGCATCTCATCATCGTCACCTCGAGCGCGTGGCCGGAGGCGGATGCGGATAAATTCTATGGAATCCGGGACGCGTATTTTGCGGCGGTGATCAAGGCCGCTGCGCTGCACACCAAGACTTCGAAGGCGCCCGCCAAAGCCCACTAGCGTC
>Ga0181537_10000830_pt1 | contig 28788 bp, 25 predicted proteins | sample PEATcosm2014_Bin_39_FD_119765 | JGI IMG/M metagenome (GOLD analysis project Ga0181537, IMG submission 119765) | Peatland microbial communities from MTU Mesocosm Facility, Houghton, MI, USA - PEATcosm2014_Bin23_10_metaG | ecosystem: Environmental > Terrestrial > Soil > Wetlands > Peat | place...
CACGCTGGTCGGCGACATCGGCGCCGGGCAGACCACCAAGGTCGCCAACCAGATCATCGTCGCATTGACCATCGAGGCGGTCGGCGAGGCGCTGCTGTTCGCCTCCAAGGCCGGCGCCGACCCGGCCAAGGTGCGCGAGGCGCTGATGGGCGGGTTCGCCAACTCGCGCATCCTCGAAGTTCACGGCGAGCGCATGATCAAACGCACCTTCGCCCCCGGCTTCCGCATCGAACTGCACCAGAAGGATTTGAACCTGGCGCTATCGGGCGCGCGGGCCATGGGCATGTCGTTGCCCAACACCGCATCGACGCAGGAGCTCTTCAACGCCGCGACCCCGCTTGGCGGCAAAGGTTGGGATCATTCCGGCCTCGTCCAAGTGCTCGAACACCTCGCCGGCCATAAAGTGGCGGAGGGGTGATCTCGTCGCAGCTACAGAGCTGTCCGGGCAACGCATAGCTGCCCACGGCAAATCGGTACGGCATCGTTTCGTTTTTTTGGGATTAATTCGGGCTTGCCACCGTTCTCCTATCTGACGTGACCGCGCGTGGTTGAAGCCACCAGGCCACGGGAAATAGGAGAAGTACGATGACCTTTGAATTCGTAAAAAAGACCGGCCGCACGCTGGCGCTGGCTGGCGCCCTGGTTGCCGCGGTCTCGCTGAGCGTCGTCCCGAGCACCGCCGAAGCGGCGTGGCGCGGTGGCGGTGGCGGTGGCTGGCACGGTGGCGGCGGTTGGCACGGTGGCGGTGGCTGGCACGGCCGTGGCTGGGGCGGAGCCGGTATCGGCCTTGGCATAGCCGCTGGCGCGCTAGCCGGCGCGGCGATCGCCTCGTCCCCGTATTATTATGGGTATGGGTATCCGTATTACGGCTACGCGCCGTACCAGGGATATTACGGCTACTAACAAATCCCACCGCAGAGATGCAGCAAGGCGGGTGGCGAAAGCCGCCCGCTTTTGCTTTGCAAGGTTATTCCGCCGCTTCGCCCCGGCGGTAGTCGTAATTGCGGTTGAGCCGGTCCATCAGGTAGTCGCCGTAGCGGACCGGCGCATAGCGCGGCGGGTCGCCCGGGCCGGTGCAGGTCGGTAGGCACTCGATGACCGAATCCATCGCCGTGTCAAAAAAGAACGGCAGCGAATAGCGGTCGCCGCCCGAGCGGTTGACCACCCGGTGCGGGGTCGAGACAAAACGATCGTTGGTCCAGCGCGCCAGCATGTCGGCGACATTGAGGACAAACGTGCCGGGTAACGGCTCGGCGTCGATCCAGCCGTCATCGCCACCGGCATCGCGGCGGCGCACTTGCAAACCGCCGCTATCATCCTGCGCCAGCAGCGTGATGATGCCGTAATCGGTGTGCGGCGCCGCGCCGAACTGATCCTCGGACGCATCGACCGGGTGCGGCGGATAGTGCAACAGCCGCAGGAAACTTGTCGGCCGCGCGAAATGCCGGTCGAGGGCGGTCTCTGGCAACCCGAGCGCGACCGCGATCAGGCGGATCACCGCGCGCGAAACCCGCTCGGCTCCCTCGCGATATTCCTCGATCGCCGGGCGAAATTCCGGCAGCCAGCCGGGCCATTGGTTCGGCCCCTGCAAGGGTTGGCCGATTTCATCTTCGGCCGGCTCGTGCATGATCATCAGCGATTCGCTGAGATTGGGGCGGGTCACCCGAGCGACGCTCGATGTCACCACCGTCGAGGTCGCCATGCCCATATAGCCGCGATGCCAGGCGTTGATCGCCAGCGATTGCTTTTGCGCCAAGCTCGATGCGTGAAACGCCCGAGACGCCGCAAAAGCGCCATCGATCACGCTTTGCGGCATGCCGTGACCGGCGATGTAGGCAAAGCCGATCTCCTCCAGCGCCCGGCCGAGCGCGGCAGCCGCGTCCGGCGCCGCGATATTGATGATCGGCAGCCCGCTCATCGCCCGAGCACTCGGTCGAGCGTCTTGATCGCGTTGTCGTCCGCCGGCGCGGCTTCGGCCTCGGCGGCGGCAAGGAACTCGTAGAGCCGGGCGATGCCCTGATACATCGCGCTCGACGGCGCGTTGGCGTCGAGAAAATCGCTGATCTCCTCCATTTCGCCAACCCAGCGATAGGCCTTGTCGTACATGCCGGGAATGCTGCCGCGCATCCGCTTGAGCATCTCCGGCTGCGACGCCGACAATTCGGCGATCAGCGCCTCGCCACAGCCAAAACGCGCCGCGCCGAGCAGCATCGCCGCGGCGATCGCTGTCGTGCCCTTGGTGATCCCGGCATAGGACATTTTGAGCCCGGAAGCGGCGCCGATCGGCCCGTCGATGATCCGCCAGTCGAGCCCCCAATCCGCCAACGGCTTGGTGCGCTCGGCCTCGGGTCCGGAGGTATAGATCGCCGGGGTGTAGCCATCGCGCGGCGGTCCGCCGATGATCCCCCCATCGACAAACGCCGCGCCGGTCGGCTCGATGACCGCGGCGATGCGCTCGGCGGTTTGCGGGCTGACCGCATTGCAATCGACATAGACCGGCTTTACCGGCAGCGATTGCAGCGCCGGCGCGAGACGGTTCGCCAGCGCCAAGGCCTGGTCGGGCGGCAGGATCGACAGAAAGAAATCGGCGCCCGACAGCAGTTCGCGCTCGTCGGCGACCGAAGACATGCCGGCAGCCTTGGCGCGCGCCGCGCTGGCCTCGCTGCGCCCCGACAAGAGCGTGCGCACCGTGGCGCCGCGCTCGTTGAGCCGCTTGCCGACCCCGGCGCCCATCGTGCCCTGCGCCATGACCGCGACGGTGATGCCCATGCCATGCCTCTCGAAAAAAGAGCCGGACGAAAGCCTAGCGCAGATCGGATTTTCTGTCGTCATTGCGGGATGGTCGCGGGCCGTGGGATGGACGCAATGATCTATCGACCATCAGCGATAATGGATCGATCCGACAGAAGAGATGTTAGCGGGTCAGCGTGCAGTTGTTCACCGGCATCGCAAGACAAGAAGCCGGACAGCCGTAAAGGAGATTAATGATGAAAACAGTCAGTGCTCTCGCACTTCTTGCTGGTTTGGCGGTAGGTGTTCCCGCCTTCGCTCAATCGCCCGATCCCGGGGCGAATGCCGTAGCCGGCGGCGCCAGCGGCGCGGCCACCGGCGCTGTGATCGGTTGCATCGTCACGATCCCGGTCGGCTGCGCTCCTGGCGCGGCGGTCGGCGCGGCCGTGGGTGGTGGTGTCGGCGCCACTGCCGGCGCCGCGAGCACGCCGACCTATCCGCCGCCGCCCCCGCCGCAGACCGTCGTCATTCAGCACTACTAGGAACGCGGCGACCCAACCGGCCCGGTTTCAAACCGGGCCGGTTTTATTTGCGGAATTGTTGCCGACTAATCCGCGGCGGCACGCGGCTCGAGGCGGGCTGCGGCAAGAACATCGCGCAGTCGCGCGACGCCGATCCGGTGGCAGAAATCGCCAAACCCCTCCTCCGGTCGACGCGAGGCGGCGTAGAGCGCGAATAGCGGGTCGAGCACGTCGGCGACCTCGCCGAGGCGAATGCGCTCGGCGACCACCTCATTGAGCCGGGTGCCCTCGAAATCACCGCCGACATAGATCGAGTAAAAGCCGGGAATGCGTCCGACGATGCCGATATCGCCGCTATACGGCCGCGCGCAGCCATTGGGGCAGCCGGTGATGCGGATCGACAGCCGCTCCTGCTCGATGCCCCACCGCTCCATGCGCTCGACAATCTCCGCGACCAGCACATCCCGCACCCGTTCGGCCTCGGTCAGCGCCAGGCCGCAGGTCGGCAAGGCCGGGCAGGCGAGTGCCCAGCGTTCAGCCGGAACCATATCCACGCCAAAGCGCACGCCATAGGCGCGCAACCCCGCCTCGATCGCGTCGCGGTCGGCCGGATCGATCTCCGACAGGATGATATCCTGGCTCGGCATCAGGATCGGGTCGAGGCCATAGGTGGAGACAATCTCGCGCAAGGCGGTCCGCAATTTGGCGCGGTCGTCGTCGATGATCCGCCCGCTCGAAATCGGCAGGCCGAGATAGAGTTTGCCGTCGCCTTGCTCGTGCCAGCCAAGATGATCCGGCACCTGGAACTTCGCCATCGAGCGGCACGGCGCGAGGAGCTTGCCCAGGTCTTCCGACAGCCGCTCGCGCGCCCATTCCTCGCCGCGTTCGGCGATCACGTATTTGAGCCGCGCGTGCCGCCGGTTGCCGCGGTCGCCCCAGTCGCGATGCAGCCGCACGACCGCCTTTACCGCTTCGACTAGATCATCCGGTTCGACAAAACAGACCGCCGTGCCCATGCGCGGGTAGGTTTCGGGCTTGTTATGAGTCGCGCCGTGCCCGCCGCCGAGAAAGAAATTGTAGCCGGCAAGCGCGCCGTCTTCCCAGATCGCGACGATGCCGAGATCGTTGGTCAGCACGTCGATCGTGTTGTCCTCCGGCACCGCGAGCCCAATCTTGAATTTGCGCGGCAGATAACGCTCGCCGTAGAGCGGGTCGGTCGCCTCTTCGCTGCCCTGGTCCGCGCTCCATTTTTCGCCATCGACCCAGATCTCCTGGTAGGCGCTGGAGATCGGCAGCAATTTGGTTGAGAGCAGCCGCGCATCGGCTTCGAGCCGGTCGTGCACCGCGTCGCGGATCGGCGCGGGCGAGGTCGTCACCGTGCGCACGACATCGCCGCACGCCGCGAGCGTCGTCATCAAGCCTGCATTGATCTCGCCCATCGCCGCCTTGAGCCCGGATTTGACGATGCCGTGAAACTGGATCGATTGGCGCGTCGTGACCCGCAGCGAGCCGTTGGCATGGGTGTCGCCGATCTTGTCGAGCGCGAGATATTGCTCGGCCTTGAGCCGGCCGCCCGGAATGCGGACGCGGACCATGAATTGGTAGTGCTTGGAATTGCCGGCCTGTTTCAGCTCGGTCGCGCTGTCGCGGTCATACCCCTGATAAATTCCGTGGAATTTGAGAAGCGAATAGCCCTCGCCATCAAACGGCGTCGCGGTGTCGGCAAGATCGCGCGCGAGATGACCGCGCAAATGGCGGCTCTGCTGCTTGATCGCCTCGGCCTTCGAGATCTTCTCGACCAGTTGAACCACGCCGCGCCCTCCGCAGGGCAGACGGAAATACCGTCCGCCGGCGTGATTCAGATAATCTCACATTATCATGACGTCAATTTGTATTTATTATACATATTTTAAATGCTATACTCGTTCGATCGCACGGCCGATATCGGCGATCAGATCACGTTCGGCCTCGAGACCGGCCGACAGCCGCACCAGCGAGTCTCCAATCCCCAGCGCGGCGCGCTCCTCGGGCTTTAACTTGGAGTGGGTTGTCGTCGCCGGATGGGTCACGAGGCTCTTCGAGTCGCCGAGATTGTTCGAGATGTCGACCAGGCGAAGAGCGTCCATAAAGCGAAAGCACGCCGCCTTGTCGCCGGCGATATCGCAGCACACGACGCTGCCGCCCAACGCCATCTGGCGCTTGGCGAGTTCGTATTGCGGATGGCTTGGCAGGCCGGGATAGAGCACGCGGCTGATTTTCGGGTGGCTTTCGAGAAACCGCGCGATCGCCTCGGCGGTGCGGCATTGCCGCTCAACCCGCAATTCCAGCGTTTCGAGGCCTTTCAACAATAGCCACGCGTTAAACGGGGAGAGCGACGGCCCGGTATGGCGATAAAACTGACCGAGATCGTCCTTGAGGAATTGCTCGCTGCCGAGGATCGCGCCACCGAGCGCCCTGCCCTGTCCGTCGATATGCTTGGTCGCCGAATAGACGACGACGTCCGCGCCGAGCTGCAGCGGCTTTTGCAGCAACGGGGTCGCGAACACATTGTCGACGACAAGGATGCCGCCGGCGCGATGCGTCAGCCGGGCGACCTCGGCCAGATCGATGATGTCCATCGCCGGGTTGGACGGGCTCTCGCAGAACGCGACCTTGGCGCCGCCGGCGAGCGCCGTTTCCCATTGCGCGAGGTCGCGACCGTCGACGATCTCGGTCTCGATGCCATAGCGCGGCAACAACTCGCTGACGATGTAGAAGCACGAGCCGAACAGCGCCCGGCTCGCCACAACCTTGTCGCCCGCGCGCAATTTGCACATCAGCGCCGCGAATACCGCCGCCATGCCGCTTGCCGTCGCGCGGCATGCCTCGGCGCCTTCGAGGAGGCGCAACCGCTCCTCGAACATCGCCACGGTCGGATTGCGATAGCGCGAATAGACAAAGCGCGAGCCGTCGTTCTTGAAGGCTTCCTCGGCTTCGGCCGCGCTGCCATAGACATAGCCCGAAGTCAGATAAAGCGCTTCGCAAGTCTCGTCGAACCCGCTGCGCATCGCTCCGCCGCGCACCAGGATCGTGGCGGGCTCGACCCCCGCGGCCAGTTCCGGGGGCAATATCGGCTTTGTCATCGGCGCGCTCCTTCGCGTGAGGCCGCCGATCCGGGCAATAAAAAACCCCGGACCGGACGGGCCAGGGTTCCTTTCACGAACACCCGACCTTTTAGCGCTTTGTTTTACGTGGGGCGCAAGCCGGTCGGCTCAAATCACCACGAAGTCGGCGGTTGGTTACGCTTCCGTTCCCGGCATGTCAAGCGCGCAGGATCAATTCCCGGTCCGCATCTTGCTACGCCGGGTCGGCATGATCGACCCCGTTCGCGCATGACCGACGACATCCGCCCCGAGCAATTCGCCGGCGACGAGCTCGTTCTGGCCCCCGATCAGGTGCTTCTTCCGGAAGGACCGGCTTCCGGTCAGGCCGTTGTGGTCGCGGATGGGTATTTTCGCGCGGTCGGACCCCGCGAAGCGGTGCTTGCAGCGCATCGCGGCAGCAAACCGATTGAACTGCCGGGCAAGATGATCATGCCCGGTTTTGTCGATGCCCATCATCACCTGACGCAGAGCTTTGGGAAGGCGCTCGCCTATGGCGAGCCTTCGGAGATCTTTAGCCGCATCTGGGTCCCGCTCGAAACCGTGCTCGACAGCGAACTCGTCTACCTCACCGCCAAACTCGCTGCGCTCGAGGCGCTGCGCGGCGGCTTTACGACAGTGGTCGACGCGGGAACGCGCGCCGTCGACGATACCGCGGCGATCGCCCGAGCCGCGCGGGAAGCCGGGCTGCGCTGTGTGTTGGGCTGTATCTGCAACGATCTCGGCACCGCGCCCAGCGGGACGGATCGGAGCGCCATCCTGCAGCGAGCCCGCGACCATCTGGAGCGCTGGCGCGACGATGCGCTGGTGCACCCGTCGCTGGCGATCTCGATCCCCGAGGCGGCATCGGACGAGATGCTGCGCGATGTCTCCGCGATGGCGGCGCGGGCGGGCGCCATTTTCCAGACGCATGTCAACGAGCACCTCGTCGCTGTCGAACGATCGCTGGTGCAGCGCGGTCTGCGACCGCTGGAACATCTGTCTCACGCCGGCGCGCTCGGATCGCACGTCCTGATCGCCCACAGCACGCTGATCACCCCGTCCGAGCTGATCATCTTGCGGGATACCGACACCGCGGTCGCTTATTGCCCGGTCGCCTCGCAATGGAAGGGCAATGCGGTTGCTCCGGCGTTGACGATGAGCGAATTGGGCATCCGTTTTGGCATCGGCACCGACGGCACCCGAAGCGACGGATTTCGCCTGATGGATGCCGCCGAGGCTTGCCAGCGCCTCGCCTTTGGTATCGCGGTCGGCGATTTTTCCGCGGGCGCGGGCTGGTTATGGCTCGACCAGGCGACCGCGGGCGGCGCCGCGGCCGCGGGCCTCGGCCATCGCACCGGGACCATCGAACCCGGCAAGGCGGCCGACTTCCTGATCCTCGATATCGACATCCCGGAGCTGACGCCGTCCTGGGACCTAGGCTGGGAGCTGGTTCGGCTAGGCAATCGCGACCAGATCATCGCGGCCTTTGTCGGCGGCAAGCTCAGGCTATGGCGCGGATGGCCGCTTGACTGGGACGCAAGGGCCCTGCTGAGCGACGTGCGCGAGCGCGCCGCCGCCGCTGTCGCCAAAGCGCCAATCCACCGCATTCACCCGACATCGGGCGAGCACCGCGCGCGGACGATGGCAAAACGGTCCTCTGCCCTCACGCAAAAAACTTGAGGCCCGCGGTCACCTTGTCGATGGTCTTGCGGTCGGCGTGCAGACCAAGCCCGACAAGGTCGAGCGCCTCGGTCGGGTGCGCGGCGACCGCGGCCCGGTTGGCGAAATCGTCGGTCGTGCGAAACAGCGGCTCAGTGTAGATGGCGACCCTCAGCGCGCGGGTGATTGCCCGCTGGTGCGTGCGCACCAGCTCGGCGGACGTGCCGCCATAGACAAAGACCGGCTCGCGGATCAAGGGCGTGTAAATGCGGCCCGTCGCGTCGCGATAGGGCTCGCCGACAATCTCCGGGAAGAAACCGGCGAGGCCACCGGCAAGAAACGCCGAGACATTGGCGATCTGCCAGGGCACGAGATCGCGGCGCAGTAGAATTGCGGTCTTGGTTTCATAGCGCATGCGCGGCATGGTAGCGATCCAGCACCCGCCGTCTTGAACGTTTGTGCATGCAAACCGCCGATTTTATCGCGACCGATCAACCCTGCCCCGGCATTCAGCGCTTGCGCGCCGGGTTTTTCGGCCATGCCTATGACCCGCATCGCCACGAAACCTACGCGATCGGGGTGACCGAGCGGGGCATCCAGGCGTTCCGCTATCGCGGCAGCGAGTGCGCGAGCACGACCGGCCGCACCATCGTGCTTCACCCGGACGAGACGCATGACGGTCACGCGGTGGCGCCGGAGGGGTTCGTCTACCGCATGCTCTATGTCGACGCGACGCTGATCGGCGATGCGCTCGGCAACGAAGGGGCGCTGCCGTTTGTGTCGGAGGCCGTCGCCAACGATCCGCGGCTGGCGGCGGCGGTCAATGAAGCGTTCGAGGGCTTTCCCGATAATTTCACGACGCTGGCCAGCGCGGCCGTCATCGCCTCGGTGGCCGATGGGCTGTGCCGCCGTGCGGGACGGCCGCAGATGCGGCGTTCGCCGCATTATTACGGCGCCCGGATCGACCAGGCGCGCGAACTGCTTGATGCCGTGGAAGACCTCTCCGCGACGGCGGAAGACCTCGAAGCGGCGACCGGCATCGACCGCTACGCGCTGGCGCGCGGTTTTCGCGCACGCTTTGCGACATCGCCGCATCGCTACCTCGTCGGACGGCGCCTGCAGCGGGTCAAATGGGCAATCGCGGAAGGGCTGCCCCTCGCCGAGGCGGCTTGTGCCGGCGGGTTTGCCGATCAGAGCCACATGACGCGCCACTTCAAGGCGCGTTTTGGCCTGACGCCGGGCCGCTACGCCCGATTGCTGCGCCAATCCGACGGGAAATTTGGCGATGCCTGAGCGAACCGCCCGTGCCTTCCGCTATAGGCTCGGCCTCAACCAGCCGACCGAAAGCCCGACCGCCAAACGCATGGCCGAGATGGCCGAGGCGATCGCGCGCGAGACCGATGGCGGTTTCATCCTTGAGGTCCATCCCGAAAGCCGGCTCGGCCCCGATCCGCAGATGTTCGCCGATGTACAGAAGGGCGACCTCGAATTCTACCTGTCGGGTGCCACCCTGGGCGGCGTCGCGCCGTCGAGCGCCCTGCCGCTGCTGCCCTTTGCGTTCAAGAGCAGCGCCGCCATCTTCGCCGCGCTCGATGGCGGGCTCGGCGGCGTGATCCGTGGCGAGCTGCAACGGGCCGGCCTTCACGCGTTTCGCCATTCGCTGCAGAACGGCTTTCACCACATCACCACCAGCACCCGCCCGATCAACACTGCCGCCGATTTTGATCGGCTCAAGACCCGTACGCCGGGCGGCGCGATCGCCACGGATTTCTTTCGGACTTTGCGCGCCGATGCCGGGATGGTGCCGTTTAGCGGCATGTATGACGCGCTCAAGGAAAAACGCTTCGATGGGCAGAGCGACCCGCTCGGCGTTGTGCAGTCGCTGCGGCTCGACGAGGTGCAGACTTATCTGAGCCTGACGGCGCATTGGTGGTCGGGTTTTACGCTGCTCGCCCATGAAGCCGCGTGGAATGCGCTGCCGGCGGACATCAAATGGGTCATCGAACGCAATGTCGAAGCCTATGCCAAACGCCAGCGGAGCGACATCGAAGCGGTCAACAATGCAGGCGAAGCGGTGCTCGCCGAGCGCGGGATGATCGTCAACCGCGCCGATACCGCGAGCATCAAGGGACGGCTCGGCGATTTCTACGCGCGCTGGAAGGCGAAGTTCCCACCGCCGACTTGGCGGCTTCTCGAAGCCCATGCCGACGGTCTCGGCTGATGCCTTCGCCAATCTCCAACAAGCCCTTTCGGCTCGACGGCAAGATTGCGCTGGTGACCGGCGCCGGGCGCGGGCTTGGCCGCGCTATCGCGCTCGCCCTGGCGGATGCCGGGGCGGAGCTGCTGCTCAACAGCCGCTCGCCGGCCGAGCTCGACGCCGTGGCCGGCGAGATCGCCGACGCGGGCGGCAAGGCTCAGTCGCTGCCTTTTGACATCACCGACCCGGCGGCGATGCGCGCCGCCTTTGCCGAGATCGCGCGGCTCGACATCCTCGTCAACAATGCCGGGGTCAACCGGCCTCAGCCGTTTCTCGACGTCGATGACGAAACCCTCGACCGCCTGCTCGACCTCAACGTGCGCGCGCTGTTTCGCACCGCCCAGGCCGGCGCGCGGCTGATGGTCGAGGGCGGGAGCGGCGTCATCATCAACATGTCGTCGCAGATGGGCCATGTCGGTTCGGAACTGAACCGCACCGTTTATGTGATGACCAAGCACGCCGTCGAAGGTCTGACCAAGGCGATGGCCGTCGAGCTTGCGCCCAGGGGCGTCCGCGTCGTGTCGATCGCGCCGACCTTTATCGTGACGCCGCTGACCGAGCCGTTCTTCCGCGACCCGGCGTTTAGCAAATGGGTGCATGACCGCATCCCGCTGGGCCGGCTCGGCACGCAGGACGAGGTGGCGCAGGCGGTGGTGTTTCTCGCCTCGCCCGCCGCCGGGCTCGTTACCGGATCGTCGCTGCTGGTCGATGGCGGCTGGACCGCTTGGTAGCGGCCCACAGCCTCAATCGCGCAGCATCCGCGCGACCGCGTCGGCGAGCGGCAAGGACGCGGTCAGCCCCGGCGATTCGATCCCGTAGCAATTGACGAGACCGGGCACACCATGATCCTCGGGGCCTTGCAGGGTGAAATCGGCAGCGGGATCGTTGGGGCCGCTGATCTTTGGCCGGATGCCGGCATAGCCGGGCTGTAACGCGCCGTCTTTCAATCCGGGCCAATAGCGCCGCACCGCGGCGTAGAACGAGTCGCAGCGGCGCGGATCGACGCTGTAATCGACACCGTCGATCCATTCGACATCCGGACCGAACCGCGCCTGCCCGGCAAGATCGAGCGTGATATGCACGCCAAGCCCACCCGGCACCGGGACCGGATAGATCAGGCGGGTAAACGGCGTCTTGCCGGTCAGCGTGAAATAGCAGCCGCGACAGAAATAGGCGGGCGGAATCGTGTCGAGCGGAATGCCCTCGATCGATTTCGCCAACGCCGGGGCGTAAAACCCGGCCGCGTTGATCAGGTACCGGCAGCGGATCGTCGTCGGCTCGTCGCCACCGACCTCCAGCTCGAACCCGTCATTGACCACCCTGCCGCTTAGCAACGGCGTCTTGAAGGCGACCATCGCGCCGTTGTCTTCGGCCTCGCCCTGATAGGCCAGCATCAGGGCATGACTGTCGACGATCCCGGTCGACGGCGACAGCAGCGCCGCAACGCAATTGAGTTCGGGCTCCATCTCCGTCGCTTGCGCCACCGACAGCCAGGTCAGATTGTCGACACCATTGGCTTTCGCCGCCGCCTCGATCTTTTCGACGCCGGGAACCTCGTCGGCGCTGGTCGCGACGATCAGCTTGCCGAGCGCCTTGTGCGGCACGCCGTGCTCGCGGCAATACTCGTAGAGGCGATGGCGCCCCTCGACGCAGGCGGTCGCCTTAAGGCTACCCTTTGGATAATAGAGCCCACCATGGATCACCTCGCTGTTGCGCGAGGACGTCTCGAAACCGATCGTGTAGGCCTTTTCGATGACGATGACTTCACGTCCCGCGAGCGCCAACGCCCGGGCCACGGCGAGGCCGATCACCCCAGCGCCGACAACCACCGCCTCGATCTCGTCCACCGCTCGCCCCGCTTCACCTATCGCCGCCGCATGTTGGCCGGAAGTCGGCGAAAGCCGCAAGGGCGGCTACGCCTCCGGCGCCGCGCGACCGCGTTCGGCGTTGACGAGCGCGGCGACGCGCCGCAGTTCGGGATCGGCGAGAAACTCATCGAGCCGCGCCGACAGACGCCGGCGCCAATTGGGATGCGCGTCGCTGGTACCCGGCAAATTCGCCTGCTCGACTTCGCCGGCGATATCCTCGACCTGCACCAGCATGAAACGAGCGCGCGAGCGGGCGAGAAACGCCAGGATCGCCTCGCCCAGTTCCGCCGTGTAGACCGGCTCGGCGCCTTGCGGCAGGAACTGTCCAAAACGCTCCGTCGGCATCAGCGACTCGCGCGCCAGCGCCTCCAATAATTGCCAGCGCGCGGTATAGCGGTCGGCGATATCGGCCGCCTCCGCCGCCGCGTCAGGGTAGAGCGAGAGGCGTTGGCGCCAGGATATGTCGCGGCCGAGCCAGAACCCCTTCAACGTTGCCAAATCGTGCGTCGCCGCCGAAGCTGCGGCGAGCGGCGGGTACTCGGCCGGTGGGATGAAATTGCCGTCCCACCGCCGCTCGAACATCACGACGCGATAGGACAGCACGTTGGCCGCTTGCATCGTTTCGCGAAACCCCGATGGCACCGTGCCGAGATCCTCGCCGATCACCGCGCAGCGGTGCCGATGGCTTTCGAGCGCCACCAGACGCAAAAGCTCGGCGAACGGATAATGGACATAGGCGCCGGCGACCGCCGAGCGATGCGCCGGTACCCAATAAAGCCGCGCCAGCGACATCACGTGATCGATCCGCAGCACCCCGGCATGCCGCATATTGGCGCGCAGCGCGGCGATGAACGGCTGAAAGCCGCGTTGCCGCAACGCCAGCGGGTTGACCGGTGCCAGCCCCCAATCCTGCCCGGCGCGGCTGAGCGGGTCGGGCGGCGCGCCGATCCCCATCCCCGGCACGACGAGCCCCTGATCGGCCCAGGCCTCAGCTCCTTGCGGGTTCACCCCGACCGCGAGATCGCGGTACAGACCGAGTTTCAGGCCGTTCGCGCGTCCCGCCTCTGCTGCGGCTCCCAGCTGGCTGTCGGCCTGCCATTGCAGAAACTCGAAGAATTCGACGCGATCGCCGTGCTCCCCGGCGAATTCGGCGACCGCGGCCGAGTTGGGGTCGCGCAGCTCGGTCGGCCATTGATGCCAGGAAAACTGGCCGCCATTGCTGTTGAAATGCTCGTGCAGCGCCTCGAATGTCGCGAACGCGGCAAGCGGACGGCCGCCCTTGTTTTGGAAATCGCGGAAGGCTTCACCAGCCCTCGTCACGGCGCCGTCCCGCAAATCGGTGTCGCGAAACCGGCGGTAGAGCGCTTCGAGCACCGGACGCTTTAACGCGGCGACCGCGGCGTGGTCGACAAGCTCGCTCGCATGCACCGCGGCCAGCGCCGCCTCCGGCGCGAGCGCCCGGATCTCCGCATCCTCGGCAAAACCCGGTACTGCCGAGGGGTCGATGTAAAGATAATCGAGCTGCAGCCGGCTTGACGGCGAATAAGGGCTGACATGTCGCGGCTCGCTCGCGAAGAGCGCGTGCAGCGGGTTGATCCCGATCGCGACCGCGCCCAGCGGGCCGCCGGCGCGGGCGAGTTGCGCCAGATCGGTGAAGTCCCCCATGCCCCAGCCGCGCGTGCTGCGCAGGCTGTAGAGCTGGACGGTCAATCCCCAGCTGCGCGCGCCATGACGCAGTTCCGGCGGCAAATGACAAGCCGGCGGCGCGACGGCGATCGCGCTCGTCGCCGCGGCGCCGCCAACCGAGAGGGCAAGCCGATGATAGCCGAGCGGCATGCCGTCCGGCAGAGCCAGCGCTTCGCCTGGATTCCATCGCCCCGCCGCGTGGCCGCCCCGCTCGTAGTCGAGGCTCCAGTCCACCCGGCCGCGATCACCCGGCAGATCGAGTGCGAGCCTTGGCGCTTCAGAGGGGACGATGTAGAGCGGATCAAGACCCAGCGGCGCGGCGCGGCGCATCTCGGCGAGCGCGGCGGCGGCCCGTTCCGGCTCTGGCGGCAGCCCGAAGGCGGTAACCAGCGCCGCCAGCGTTTCCGCGTCGGGCTCATGGATCACCCCAAGCGCGTCGGTATGGCGGAGCTCGATCCCGAGCAGCCCGGCGACCGGGTGGAACGCCTCGGCTCCGCTCATCGCCGATCGCGGATGGACACATCCGCTGCCGCCATTCGGCCGTTCTCGATGGCGCGATTGATAAAGAGCACGAAGCTTCGCGCACGCAATTTGTATGTGTGCCCGGCGACATAGCGCTTGCCATCGGTCACGAGACCGCTTGGCTCGGCGGTATCGACCAGGCCTTCCCAAGCCAGCGACCCGCCGAGGCGCGGAAAGCGGAAATCGAGGTCTTCGTGATAGGCGCTCATCATGACCAGAAAGCTGGCATCGATGTCGCGCTGGCCGCCGGGTGTATAAAACTCGCCGGCAGCGCCGCTGAGCACATAGCCCAGCGTCAGCGCCACCGGATTGCGCCAGTCATCGCTGGTCGCTTCTTCACCCGCCGGCGTCACCCAGGTGATGTCCTTGTGCCCATCTTCGGACAATACCTCACCGCGGAAAAAGCGCGGACGGGAAAACACGCGGTGGCGGCGCCGCAGATGGATCAGCTCACGGACAAAATTCCGCAACGCCACATCCTCGGGCCGGACCTGTTGCCAGTTGATCCAGGAGATTTCATTGTCCTGGCAATAGGCGTTGTTGTTGCCGTGCTGGGTGCGCCCCATCTCATCGCCGGCGACGAGCATCGGCACGCCCAACGACAACAGCAGCGTCGCCAGCAGATTGCGCTTTTGCCGATCGCGAAGCTGCAAGATGACCGGGTCGTTGGTCGGCCCCTCGACACCGCAATTCCAACTGAAATTAGCGTCGTGCCCGTCGCGGTTGTTCTCGCCATTCGCCTCGTTGTGCTTTTCGTTGTAGCTGACGAGGTCCTGCAGCGTGAAACCGTCATGCGCGGTGATCAAATTGACGCTCGCCCACGGCCGGCGCCCACGATAGCCGAAAATATCCGACGAGCCGGCGACGCGTGAGGCCATCTCCGCCACCAGCCCGCCATCGCCTTTCCAGAAACGCCGCACGACATCGCGGTATTGCGCGTTCCATTCGGCCCAGCCTGGCGGGAAATTGCCGAGCTGATAGCCGCCGGGTCCGACATCCCACGGCTCGGCGATCAGCTTGACCCCGGCCAGCTCCGGGTCCTGACGGATCGTGTCGAAAAAGGCGCTTCCTTGCGAATATTCGCCGCCCTCACGCGCCAATGTCGGTGCGAGATCGAAGCGAAAACCGTCGACATGCATCTCCGACGCCCAATAGCGCAGGGAGTCCGTGACGAGCTGCAGGACGCGCGGATGGTCGAGGTTGAGCGAGTTTCCGGTGCCGGTATAGTCGGCGTAAAAGCGCCGATCCTCTTCCAAGCGGTAGTAGGACAGGTTGTCGATCCCGCGAAACGACAATGTCGGGCCGAGGTGGTTGCCTTCGCTGGTGTGGTTGTAGACCACATCGAGGATTACCTCGATTCCGGCATCGTGCAGCCGCTGGACCATGGTCTTGAACTCGGCGATCGCGCCGGTCGGCAGAAAGCGCGGGTCCGGCGCAAAGAAACCGATAGTGCTGTAGCCCCAATAATTGGTCAGCCGCCGCTGGGTAACCTGGCGTTCGGGCACGGCGGCGTGCACCGGCAGCAGCTCGATCGCGGTGACGCCCATTCCGACGAGATAGTCGATCACTGCCGGTGCCGAGAGCGCCGCGAGGCTGCCGCGCACCGCCGGGTCGACCTCGGGATGCATCATCGTAAAGCCGCGGACATGCAGCTCCAGAATGATCGATTCTTCCCAAGCGATGCGTGGCGGCCGGTCGTTGCGCCAAGTAAAGGCGGTTTCGACGACGCGGCATTTCGGCATATAGCGAGCGCTATCACGCCGATCGAAGCCGAAATCCTCTCGCGGCCCCCCAACCCGATAGCCGAACACCACATCGTTCCACTGCAACTGCCCGTTCAGCGCCTTGGCGTAGGGATCGAGCAGCAGCTTGTTGTGATTAAAGCGATGGCCGTTGGCCGGATCGTGCGGTCCGTAGACGCGGTAGCCGTAAAGCTGATCCGGACGTACCTCGGGCAGATAACCGTGCCACACCTCGTCGGTGTATTCCGGCAGCACGATACGCGCCTGCTCCTGGTGGCCGGTGCGGTCGAAAAGGCACAATTCGACCTTCTCCGCATGTGCCGAGAACAGCGCGAAATTGACCCCGCGCCCATCCCAGGTCGCGCCCAACGGATAGGAGGCGCCGGGCCACACCCGCAACGGCGCCATCAGCTCAGCCTCATCGATCAATCGTAAAGATCAGCACCGCCAGTGGCGGTAGTTGGAGATTGAGCGAATACGGGTGTCCGTGGGCCGGATAGGGCTCGGCCTCGATGCCGCCCGCATTGCCGATGCCGCTGCCACCGTAGTCCTGCGCATCGGTGTTGACGCGCTCCCGGTAATACCCGCCATACGGTACGCCGATTCGGTATCCCGTGCGCGGCACCGGTGTAAAGTTACCCACGATAACGGCGATCGCCTCCGGGTTGTCGGTGCCGCGGCGAAGATACGACACGATGCTCTCCGCTCCGTTGTTCGCATCGATCCAGGCGAAGCCGTCTCCGTCGCCATCGCGCTGATAAAGCGCCGGCGTGGAGCGGTAAAGCCAATTGAGGTCATGCACGAGCCGCCGCACCCCGGCATGCGCCGGTTCGTCCAACAATTGCCAATCGAGGCCGATATCGTGGTTCCATTCGCGTTCCTGCGCGAATTCCCCGCCCATGAACAGCAATTTCTTACCGGGGTGCGTCCACATGAAGGCGAAATAGGCGCGCAGATTGGCGAAGCGTTGCCACTCGTCGCCCGGCATCTTCCCGATCAGCGAACGCTTGCCATAAACGATCTCGTCATGGCTCAGCGGCAGGATGAAATTTTCGTGGAAGGCGTAGAGCAGGCCGAAAGTCAAATCGTTGTGGTGGTACATGCGGTGGATCGGGTCGCGCGACATGTAACCGAGCGTGTCGTGCATCCAGCCCATGTTCCATTTGAAGCCAAAGCCGAGCCCTCCGACATAGACCGGGAGCGACACCATCGGCCAGGCGGTCGACTCCTCCGCGATCGTTGTCGCCCCGATGCCCTCGCCAAAAATCACCTCGTTCATCCGCCGCAGGAACGCGATCGCGTCGAGGTTTTCCCGGCCGCCATACATGTTCGGGATCCAGTCGCCCGGCTGCCGGCTGTAATCGAGATAGAGCATCGAGGCGACCGCATCGACCCGGAGCCCGTCGATATGGAAATCATTGATCCAGCATAGCGCGCTCGACAGCAGAAAGTTGGCGACCTCACGCCGCCCGAAATTATAGATCAGCGTGTTCCAGTCGCGGTGCACGCCCTGGCGTGGGTCGGCATGCTCGTAAAGCGCGGTGCCGTCGAAATGCCCCAGACCATGTGCGTCACTGGGGAAATGACCCGGCACCCAGTCGAGCCACACGCCGATCCCGGCGCGATGACAGGCTTCGATAAAGAACCGGAAATCGTCCGGCGAGCCGTAGCGCGAGGTCGGCGCGAACAACGACACCGGCTGGTAGCCCCAAGACCCGTCGAACGGATACTCGGTGATCGGCATGATCTCGATATGGGTAAACCCGAGATCGGCCACGTAAGGCACAAGCTGATCGGCCAGCTCGCGATAGCTCAGATAGCGGCCGTCTTCCGCCAGATTGCGGCGCCATGAGCCGAGATGCACCTCATAGACCGCGATGGGCGAGGCGCGATCATTCGCCTTCGCCCGCGCAGCGAGCCATTCGCCGTCCTGCCACGGGAAATGACTGGGCGCGGTGACGACCGACGCGGTACGCGGCGGGATCTCCGCCTGGCTGGCATAGGGATCGGCCTTGAGCGGCAAGACCACGCCGTCAGGGCCGACGATCTCATATTTGTAGACCTCGCCGGCGCCGATCCCGGGCACGAAGATTTCCCAGAACCCGCCGGTGTGACGCTTGCGCATCGGCAAGCGCCGCCCATCCCACGCATCAAAGTGGCCGACGACGCTCACTCGCTGCGCATTCGGCGCCCAGACCGCGAACGCAACGCCCTCGACGCCCTCCAGCGTCGTCACATGGGCGCCGAGCTTGCGATAGCTGTCGAGATGCGTCCCCTCGACGAGCAAATGCAAATCGAGGTCGCCAAGAACGGGTGGAAACCGGAAAGCATCGTCGAATTCGTGCTCGCCATCGGCCCACCGCACACGCAGCCGATACGCAAACCGGGCCTTGCGACCAATGAGGGGGGCGACAAAAAATCCATCGGGGTGAACGCGCTCGCCCTCGCCAGCGATCTCGCCGGTCGCGGCATCGACGACCGCCACCGTCTCGGCGCCCGGCAGCATCGCCCGCACGACAAACCCCTCGCTGGTTTCCTGAAGGCCAAGAAAGGCAAAGGGATCGCCGTGCCGGGCGGCGATGATCGCGGCGATCTGCGGATCGAGCCGCGGCCGTGCTCTCGGCACGCGCCGCGGTACGCGCGGCCGCCTCACCGCTGCCCTGATTTGCACGCCGTCATCCATCGGCTTGGCCGATCTCCGCTGTGACATCACAAGCTGCTTTTCGTCCGCTCGCCATCAGTAGATCGCTAACGCTTTGACCGTTCGAAGCGCTAACCGGGCGAAGTTTTTTTCTCAGTGTCTGTAGAGGTAGCAGCCAAGCGCATCTTCGGTCCGGTTCTGGTTCGCGCTCTTCAGCGATGGATAACCGACAACGTTCCAGCCAATATCCATGTCCGCGGCCGCAGCGTGGGTGAGCACCAGGACACTGTAGCGGCATTTCGGGCGTTCAAGCTGATAGGTAATGCGGATGCCGTCCGGCCCGTTCCGGTGATCGCGAATGAGATAGCGCGAGGTTGAGCACAGACTGAACGGCGTCATCCAGGTGATGCCCCGCGCGGTGATCGTCAGCATGCCGTAGCAAGCGCGGCCACTCCCCATGTAATTTCCGTGCGCTACGTCGCGCGTCCCGGCTTTACTCGCGACCACGCCGTACGATAGCGCCGTCAACAATATCAGTCCGGCGGCGTTCCATAGCCTCAGAGCTCGACCTCGACGAGATACGGCCCCGACGTGGCGAGACCGTCGGCGAGGCGCCGGTTGAATTCCTCCATTGTCGTGACCTTCGCCCCGGGTACGCCCATCGCCTTGGCGAGGCCGACCCAGTCGAGATCCGGGTTGCCGAGACTGAGCATGTCGAGTGCCTTGCGGCCGGGATTGCCGGCGCCGACATTGGCGAGTTCGCCCTTGAGGATCTGATAGGTCCGGTTCGAGAAGACCAACGTCGTCACGTCGAGCCCCTCGCGCGCCTGCGTCCACAGCGCCTGCAACGTGTACATGCCGCTGCCGTCGCCTTCGAGGCAGACGACCTTGCGATCCGGGCAGGCGACCGCCGCGCCGGTAGCGAGCGGCAGCCCCAGCCCGATCGACCCGCCCATGTTCGACAGCCAATCATGCGGGTTGGCCGCCGCGGTCGGCGCGAAAAAGCCGCGCCCGGTCGTCACTGCCTCGTCGATGACGATCGCGTTCTCCGGCAGCAACGCGCCCAGCGACCGGCCGAGTGCCATCGGTTCGATCTTGCCGGTCGCGAGTTCGGGCCGCGCGTCGTTGACAACCGGCACCGGTGTCCCGCGCGCGCCGACGGCCTCGGCCAGCGCCTCGAGCGCGGCGATCGGCTCCTCGTCCAGTTTGCACAGCACGTGCCCCTGGCAGTCCTCGGGCGACAGCAGGCTCGGCTTGTTGGGGTAGGCAAAAAACGCGACCGGCATTTTCGCGCCGACGAGGATGATATGCTTTAGCCCGTTGAGCACGCCGAGCGCCTGATCGACGACATAGGGGACACGCTCGAGCGGCACCCTGCCCCGCCCGCGCTGGGTGCGCGCGTTCGAGCCTTGCGCCATCAGCTTCGCGCCGGTCTTGGCGCAGATCCGCCCGGCCAACGCCAGACCGTCCTCGCGCAGCGCGCGACCGGTGAGCAGCAACAGGGTCGGCTCGCCCGAGCGCAGCACCTTCGCGGCCTCTTCGATACAAGCCGGCGCGGCCGGTTCGCGCGCCGGCGCGACCGGCACTGCGACCGGACCCGAGCCTTCGTTCCAAGCCGTGTCAGCGGGCAGGATCAGTGTCGCGATCTGCCCCGGCGGGGTGCGCGCTGCCACGATCGCCACCGCCCCATCGGCCGCGATCGACATCGCATTCGGCGAGGTCTTCACCCAATGGGAATTGGGCGTCACCAGCGTCTCGATGTCGGAGGTCAAGGGCGCGTCGTATTGGCGGTGATAGGTCGCGTGGTCGCCGACGATGTTGACCATCCCCGACGACGCCTTGTTGGCGTTGTGGATATTGGCCGCGGCGTTGGCGTAACCCGGCCCCAGATGCAGCAGGGTCGCCGCCGGGTTGTCGGTCATCCGGAAATACCCGTCGGCGGCACCGGTGACGACCCCCTCGAACAGACCGAGGACGCAGCGCATCCCATCGACCCGGTCGAGCGCCGCCACAAAATGCATTTCCGATGTGCCGGGGTTGGCGAAACAGACATTGACCCCGCCGCCCACCAGCGTGCGCACCAGACTTTCAGCACCGTTCATGCAACCAGCTCCGCCACAGGACCTTCGCGCATCCTGCCGGGAGCGGCGCGAGGGAGCAAGCAATCGAGAGGAGAAACGTTACCGAGGGAAAAATTAACCGATGTGACGTGGGTCACGTCATTCGATTGGGAAGACCCCCAACTCCTATGGTTAACGGATGACGGTAGGGGATGTGTCATGTTACGAGAGGCCGAGGACGATGATGCTAGCGAGCCGCGTATCTGGGGTTCGCTGCCGCTTCACGGAAATGTCCGGTGGACACCGTGGCGCAAGCGCGACGTTGTCCTTGCCATCCGCAACGGCGCCATCACCGCGAACGAGGCTCTCGAACGCTACAGGCTGTCGCGCGAGGAGCTCACCGATTGGATGGAGGGTTTCGAGCAGCACGGTATCGCCGGCCTGCACCTGAAGTGCAAGCGGTGGGTGTGCCGGCGATAGCGACGCGGGCAAAGCGGGTAAGCCCGGGGTAAAGTGATTTGAGCGCCGCGAAACCCTGCGGCCAGATCACGGAGCACCCGATCCGATGAGCTTTACCCGCTACGCCAGCCTCAAAGGCCGCTCGGTGGTCATCACCGGCGGCGCCAGCGGCATCGGTGCCGCGTTTGTCCGCGGCTTTGTCGAAAACGGCGCGCATGTCGCATTCCTCGACCTGCAGGAAGAAGCCGGCGCGGCACTCGCCGATTCGCTCGGCGATGGCGCCGAAAAGCCGCTCTTCATCCAGTGCGACCTGACCGACATCGCCGCGCTGCGCGCAGCCCTTGATACGGCGCGCGCGACGCTCGGCCCGGCCGCGGTTCTGGTCAACAACGCCGCCAACGATCAACGCTACGATTTCGCCGCGATCACGCCGGAGGAATTCGATCGCACGGTCGCGGTCAATTTCCGCCATGTGTTCTTTGCCGCCCAAGCGATCGTGCCGCAAATGCGCGAGCTCGGCTTTGGCTCGATCATCAATATGTCGTCGGTCTCGTGGATGCGCGGCATCCCGCTGCTCGAGGCCTACGCCTCGACGAAGGCGGCGATCGTCGGCTTTACCAACACCCTCGCCCGCGCGCTCGGGCCGGACCGCATCCGAGTCAACGCGATCGCCCCCGGCACCGTGCTGACCGAGCGTCAGCTTCGCCTGTGGTTTCCGGACGAGAACGCGATCGCGGCGGCGCGCGCCCAGCAATGCCTGCCCGATATGATCGCGCCCGACGACATCGCCAACCTCGCGCTGTTCCTCGCGGCTGACGACAGCCGGATGATCACCAAGCAGTGCCTCTCGATCAACGCCGGGAGCGCATGACGGCTCTTCGCGACCGTTATGCAAAGCAACTGGCCGCCGTATACTCCGCCCGTCAACGAGGCGGGAAAGGCGGGCTTGGTCATGTCGGATTACAGCATCTTCGAGGCCGGCGACGTCGTTCTGCAGTCCGGGCTCACCTACCGCAACGCACTCCTCGCCTATAAGACTTACGGTACGCTCAACGCCGCGAAGTCGAATGTGATCGTGTATCCGACCTCGTTTGGCGCACAGCACACCGATCTCGAATGGCTGATCGCCGAAGGCAAGGCGCTCGATCCGAGCCGCTATTTCATCGTCATCATGAACAAGTTCGGCAACGGCCTGTCGTCGTCGCCGAGCAACACGCCGCCGCCGTTCGATCGCGGCCGTTATCCGCACTTCACGATGGCCGACAATGTCCGGGTACAGCAACGCCTGCTGCAGGAGGTGTTCGGCGTCGAGCGGGTCTGTCTCGTCTACGGCTTCTCGATGGGCGCCCAACAGGCGTTTCACTGGGGCGCGCTGTTCCCCGACCGGGTCGAGCGGATCGTGCCGATTTGTGGTTCGGCCAAGACATCGCCGCATAATTTTGTCTTTCTCGAAGGGGTCAAGGCGGCACTGACGGCCGACGCGGCGTGGCAGGATGGCTGGTTCGCGACGCCGCCGACCCGCGGCTTTCAGGCGATGGGCCGGGTCTATGCGGGCTGGGGGCTGAGCCAGGCCTTCTACCGGGAGGAAACCTGGCGGAAGATCGGCTTTGCCTCGCTGGAGGATTTTCTCGTCGGCAGCTGGGAAGCCGGGTTTCGCCGGCGCCATGCCAACGACCTTCTGGCGATGTTGTGGACCTGGCAGCATGCCGATATCAGCGCCAACGAACTCTATAGCGGCGATTTCCCCAAGGCGCTCGGCGCGATCACCGCCAAGGCGATCGTCATGCCGTGCGAGACCGATCTTTATTTTACCGTCGAGGACAACCGGCGCGAGGTCGCCCGCATGCCGAACGCCGAATTGCGGCCAATCCCATCGATTTGGGGACACCGCGCCGGCAACCCGGTGTTCAATCCGGACGATGCGAAATTCATCGACGATGCGGTAAAGGAGCTGCTCGCCGGCTGACATGTCGGGCCGGAGATCCGCTAGGCGGTAGACAATTGGACGACGCCGCGTCTATCCTGGGTTGATGGTTCCCTTCGGGGATCAAAAGGGAACACGGTGAGGCTAACAACCGATGCCGTGGCTGCCCCCGCAACTGTAAGCGGCGAGTCGAGCGCCAATCATGCCACTGGGAAACCGGGAAGGCGGCGCAAGGCCGGGACCCGCGAGCCAGGAGACCTGCCATCACCGTGGTCAATCGCGGGCGCGTCGGCCGGGGTGTGCCGACGGGAAGCAGGCGCCGCGTCCGCGTTGTCGTCGCATCGCGCGCCCCGCAACCTCCGTTCGCATTGGCCGCTTCGGGGTCGAGGCGAACATGCACGCACGCACATTCGGTTTTTTCTGCGGATTTCTGATCGGCTTATTAGGCTGGGCGACAATAGGCGTCGCGCAGATGGTGGGCCCGACGCCGCAGCCGGAAGGCACGCCGGTCAGCGCGGAAGAAGCCGGCCAGGTTCAGCCGGAAACCTGGGCCATTCACGGGCAGACCACGAATACCTGGCTGCTGCAACCGGGCTTCCAAGCGTCTTATACCGGCCCGCAAAGTCTCAATCCGGCGACCAACGCGCGCGAGACGGTCGACGTCACCCTCTACGCCGGGGTTCGACCGTGGCAGGGCGCGGAATTCTGGTTCAACCCGGAAATCGACCAAGGGTTCGGGCTCAGCAACACCTTTGGCGTCGCGGGTTACGTCAGCGGTGAAGCCTACAAGATCGGCAAGGTGAATCCCTACGCGCTGTTTCAGCGAGCCTTCCTGCGCCAGACGATCGATCTAGGCGGCGAGACGGAAAAGCTCGACCCCGATTTGAACCAACTCGGTGGCACACAGACCGCCGACCGCCTCGTGTTCACACTCGGCAAATTCTCGATCGTCGATGTCTTCGACACCAACAAATACGCGCATGACCCGCGCAACGATTTTTTGAACTGGTCGATCATCGACCAGGGCGCCTTCGATTACGCGGCGAATTCTTGGGGCTACACCTATGGTGCGGCCGGTGAATGGTACCAGGATTGGTGGACCGTCAGGACCGGCGTGTTCGACATGTCGACCGAACCGAACAGCGCCAATCTTTCCAATGGCATCGACCAGGGACAATGGGTCGCCGAGTTCGAGGAGCGTCACAACCTCGGCGACCAGCCCGGGAAGCTCAAATTCTTGTCCTGGCTGACCTGGGGAAGGTTGGGAACCTATTCCGACGCGATCGCGCTGGGCCAGGCGACCGGTACGACGCCGGCGACCGGCGATGTCCGCAGTTTCCGAACCAAATACGGCTTCGGGCTCAACCTCGAACAGCAACTTGCCCCTGATCTTGGCCTGTTCGCCCGCGCCAGCCTATCGCAACCCGGCGTCGAGGAAATCGATTTTACCGACATCAACCAGTCGCTCTCGGCCGGTCTGTCGATGGCCGGCGCGCGCTGGGGGCGAGCGGACGACACGGTCGGCTTGGCCGGGGTCGTCAACCGCATCTCGCACCAGGCCAAACTCTATTTCGCCGCCGGAGGGCTGGGCGGGATCATCGGTGACGGCCAATTGCCAAATGCCGGCCCCGAGCAGATCATCGAAACCTATTACAGCGTGCCGGTATTCAGCTTCGCCCACGTCACCGCCGACTACCAGTTTATCAACAACCCCGCCTACAACCGCGACCGGGGCCCCGTCTCGGTCCTCGGTTTGCGCATACACCTGCAGTTCTGAAACGGACGCGGCTACCGCGCGCCGCGGGCGATCCGATTGCTCGTGCGTTGTGCCGGGACAAGCTGTCGCTCGGCGAGAAAGCCGAAGGAGAGGCCCAGCGCCGTCCACAACACTGCTTCGATGCCGAGCGAGGCGAGACGGAAATCCCACAGTGTGGTGGCGGAGAAATCGGCGGGCACCTCGTTGACCGACGGCAGGATCGCCATGGCGGCGGCGACAACCGCGAAATAGGCCGCCCCCGCCAGCAGCGCGCTGCTCCAGCCGCCGAGACGTCGCGCCAATTGCTTGCCGGTCGACATCGCCGCGATCGCTGCGATCACCGATAAAGCGAGCATCGTGAAATAAAGCGCCGTGCGCATCCCGATGGTTTCCGGCTCGCCGATCGAGGGCGGATTGGCGGGATATTTAATCTGCGGCACCACGATCAGCGCGAGGAAGCCGGCGACAGCGAGCAAAGCGGCCGTCGCGCGCGGGCTCAGCGCAGCGATCCGCCCATGACCATAGGCGAACGCCAACGCGAAAATGCCACCGAGAGCGCAGCTATAGACGAGGACGCCGGTCAGCAGCCCGATCGTGCTCTGGACTTCCCGGCTGACCAGTTCCGGCTCGAGGACTTCCCCGGCCATCTGATGCGCGTGCTCCTCAAAACCGATCGCGAGATCGACTTGCGGTTCGCCAAATACCCAAGCGAAACCGAAGGCCAGCAAGCCGGCAAACGCGCCGGCCAGCATGCCCCTGACGAGCAGCGTCCTTACCATGACGATCGTCGGACGAGATCAGTGGCAGGGAAAACCGAGAAGGTGCCGGCCGTCATGGACGAATTCATGGATATACATGCCGGGGAACAGCGCGGTTGCCCCCTGCTCCGCACCGACAAAATACAGCGCCAGCAGACAGATCAGCCCGCCGAACACCGCCCACGGCAGGATCTCTCTGACTGGGATAACGGTTGGCTTGGCGGAGGGTACAAATTCCGTGCTGGCCATGTCCCTCTTCCGCAGTTGGATATCAGCTTCCGACACCATGAGGATCGGTTTGCCCGCACTTCGTGTCAACACCGGATGACAACCCCTGCGGTCGTGGCAGGATGTCTCAGCTGCCGCCAAACTAAATTGTTACAATCGTATTATAAATTGCGATTTCCGTCGCGAGCGTTCGCCGGCCCATGATAATCGGACGCGACCAATCGGCCAGGGAGCACAGCCAATGCGGATCGCCTTCAAAAACCCCTGGTGGGTCGTGGTCGGCGGCGTAACCGGCCTCTTTGTCTGCAACGGGCCGGTGCTGAACTTTACGTTCGGCGTCTTTTTAAAGCCGATCATGGCCGATATGGGGTGGCAACGCGGCACGGCCTCGTTCGCGCTCGCTTTTGGCGAGTTCGCCAGCGCCTTCGCCGTGCCGATCCTGGGTCAGCTGATGGATCGATGGGGCATCCGGCGCATCGCGCTCCCCGGCATCATCGTCTTTGCCCTTTGCCTTGGGTTGATGGGGTTCACGCCAAAATCGCTGACGATCTTCACAATCTTTTTCGCGATCACCAGCTTTGCCAGCGCGATCCAAACGCCGCTTTCCTACACCAAGGCGATCGCGGCGTGGTTCGACCGGCGGCGCGGCCTGGCGCTCGGCATCGCGCTCTCCGGGGTCGGGCTCGGCGCGATCGTGATTCCACAGCTAGCCAACTACTTCATCACACGGTTCGGCTGGCGCGGCGCCTATATGAGCCTCGGTGTCACGGTGCTCGCGATCGCGTTTCCCGCGGTCGCGTTATGGGTGCGCGAACCACTGCCCGGCGAGGGCGAACGCGCGCAATCCAGTGGGTCGCCCGGCCTGACTGTGCGCGAGGCGGTGAGGACCGCACCGTTCTGGATCCTCGCGGCGACATTTTTTGTCGTCGCGTTTGCGGTGCTCGGGTTCTCCGGTCACGTGATCCCGCTGCTGACCGACCGCGGATTGTCGCCAGCGGCGGCGGCCGGGACGTTTGGCCTGTTCGGCCTGGCGACGCTGAGCGGCCGCGTGTTGAGCGGCTTTCTGATCGACCGGATCTTCGCTTCTTATATCGCGACGGTGTTCTGGCTCGCGCCGATCGGGGGCTTTGTGCTGCTGTCGAGCGGGACCGGCTTTCTGCCCGCCGCGGGCGTGGTGCTGCTCGGGTTGGCGCTCGGCAACGAGGTCGATCTGATCGCGTTCATGATCTCGCGCTATCTCGGCCTGCGCGCGTTCGGCACCCTTTACGGCCTCTTCTTCATGATGTTCACGCTCGGCGGCTCGATCGGCCGGTTTCTCGCCGGCTATCTGTTCGATGTAGCCGGCTCCTACAACCCGGCGCTGATCGGCGCGGCCGGGGCGCTCGTCGTCGCAGTGATCCTGGTCAACCGGCTCGGCGCCTACGCCTATCCGGTGCACCGGCCGGAAAGGACCGCGCTCGCGGCCGAACCCGCGATCAGTGCTTGATGTCCGAATAGGGCAGGATCGCGTCGCCGTTCTTGTACTGGTCGGGCCACAACACGGTTTCGCCCTTGCCGTCGCGGAACTGGTCGAGATCGGTGCCGGTGATGTTCTGGAACTGGATCGTCATGATCCGTGCCTTTGACCACTCGCCCTTTTCGCCAAACGACACATCGCCGACCACGGTCTTGAAGGTGTGGCTGTGGATGTATTCGGCAAGCTTGTCCTGGTCGAGGCCGCCGGTCCCCTCGACCGCCTGCCCGAGCACCTGGAGGTCGGCATAGGCCCACGGTGCCAGGTAATAGCCGAGCGGATCGACCCCCTCGCCGGTCGCGCGCGCCTGATACTGCTTGAGGAAATCCATCACGCCCGGGAATTGCAGCGTTGGCGCCGGCAGCCACCAGTCAAAGGTGATGATGCCGTTCAGCATCGGCCCGAGCGAAGTCTTGAGCACGGTGCTCTGCGGACCGGTCAGATTGCCGCCAAATATCTTGGTGTTGAGCCCCAGTTCGTGGACGCTGCGGATAATGCCGACGCTGTCGTTGGGATAGGAAGACACGTACATGATGTCGGCGTTGGTCGCCTGCATCGCCCGGACGATCGGGCTGAAATCGGTCGTGTTGAGCGGATAGGTCTTGTCGTAAACGACCTGGAGGCCGGCCTTCTTCAGATTGACGCGGGCACCATCGGCGGTATTGCGGGTCGCCTCGCCGTCACCGACCGCGAGCGCGATCGTCTTCAGCCCCAATTTTTCCTTGTTGGCGTTGACGATCGCGAAAAAGCCCTCGGAGATCGCCGGGCGCGGGTCGGGGCCGACCGGCAGCATCGAGAAGTAGCGGTTGTATTTGAACTCCTCGTTGATATCGAGCGCGAAGAGGCTGATGAAGTTCATGTTGTGTTGCATCACCACCGGCATGGCTGGCGCCGAGACATTGGTCGCGTAGCCGGAAATGACGAGGTCGACCTTGTCGACATCGAGCAGCTTCGTATAGATGCCCGGTACCAGCGACGGGTTGCTCTGATCGTCGTAATAATCGAGCTTGACCGGCCGGCCCAGGAGCCCGCCTTTGGCGTTCTGATTCTCGGCCCAGATCTGCATCGCCAACAGCCCCGATTTGCCGTTGACGGCAAGCGAGCCGGTCAGCGCCATCGAAAAACCGATGGTGATCGGCGGACCGGAAGGCGCGGTCTGCGCCAGCGCCGGCACGGCCATCAGCATGGCAAGCAAGATCGCGGCATGGCGTGTCAAACGAGCAAGCTTCATGGCTTCCCCCAGTTCTTGAATTATCGTTAGGCGGTCGGCGGGGCGACCTCGTCGAGCGCGAGACCCCGCGCCTCCGGGCCGACCTGTGTCACCGCGATCGCGGCGATCGCG